>JACCDO011509558.1_pt1 | contig 15357 bp, 12 predicted proteins | sample 7446101 | NCBI WGS metagenome assembly JACCDO01 (sample SAMN15323440, study PRJNA562643) | freshwater metagenome | isolation source: river surface water | place: USA:Blue River Watershed | collected 2017-08-16
TCTCTTCCAACATAGATATATCCGGTGCTCCATCATTGGTGGTAGGACCCGATGATGAAGTGTATTTTGCCGTCGCCGCAACGGGCACATTTGGGACTCTGGCGCCAACAGGAACCTATGATATTGTTGTGGGCCGCATCGCAGGAAGTGGGGCAATTAGTTGGCTCTTTCGCGACTCCTCTCTTGTGAGTGGGTCCAATGATTCGCAACCCCAACTTGTCCTCGGCTTGAGCGGCGAAGCCTATCTTGCCTTTGTTACACCTGGAGCTATACCTGGACGTTCCAATGGTGCCGATGTTCCCAGCCTATGTGGGAATTGTGGCGCCACCTCAGGCCGCCAAGATATCGTCCTTGCCCGCATTGATGGAATCATCGCAGGCTCCCCAGTCGTATCCTGGCGTGTACAAGATGCCTATCTGAATTCCTGTAATAATGAAACAGCCATACGTCTTCATTACGACCTTGTTGGAAATCAGATATTCATGGCCTATCAATGTGGCGGTGCTACTCTATGCAATATATCCATCGGCAGCCCCAATATCGTAATTGTTGCTTTTGCACCGGCGGGATATTTGACCTGGTCCTACCAGGATTCGCTTATGAATTCCACGGGTTCCAACACCGCTCCCGCTATCGCAACGGATGGAATCGGTGGTGTATATGTGGCCTATGAACATACGGCGGCTGTTGCGGGAGGTGGTGTAATGCAAGGAGCCCGCGATATTGAAGTGATTCGCCTTCATATTGAAGGGACGCCGGTGCGCGTGGTGCGTGACTGGATTCTTTCGGCCACCGTAACCATAAATTCCAGTGGAACTAATGCCGGTCCTGCACTTATTGCGGATACAACACGCAATTTAGTGTATCTCGCATTTACGGCAACGGAGGCGGTTCCAGGTGGCCAGAAAACCGCGACGGGTTCCGATATCGTATTTGCGTCCCTCACAGCGACCGGTACCCTGAACTGGCTTATGCAAAAACCGGAATTTAATGAACCAACATACCGATACACGACGATTGATACGCCTCAACTATCCATGGACCGCTACGGAAATGTATTTATGGCCGCCCATGCAGTCAATGAAGGCACGGGCAACGACCAAATCGTTATGATTAAAATCAATCCAGGCAACCAACAGGGGTGGTATTTTCGCATAGATATCGCAAATGTATATCGGTCCTACATACCTGCGGCAGATTATCCGACACCGTTTCAAGCTGTGTTGGGAACCTCGGCATACTCGGCGCCCGCCATAACAATTTACGCAGGCCAGCTCTTTGTTGCATTTGTGCGATATGCTACCGCCACACTGTATGTTGTTGGACTCGCACAACCTCTCAATTACCTGGAATACGATGCACAACAATATATGCGGTCTTTTACAGGCATTTGTTCCTCAGTGCGGTCCGTATAATAATCATCATAATCATCAAAAAACCTGCATTTCCAACATTCACATTCGATAATCAAGAATAGAATACGCGCCGCAATCCATAACATCGTATACACTTCTCCAAGTGCCTTCGACACTCGGAACACGGCGCGCTATTCTTTAAATCTCCCCGCACTCCAACACGAATCACGACAAGTGTAGCCCCATCCAGTTTTCGTATATCGCCTACGGCTTTGAGCGCGGCGCGTTCGGCATGGATGGTTTGTCCCGAAAATCCTGCACCGAGAGACCGCGACCCCACTTTATTTACGGCCATTGCGAGTAAATTGCTCCGCGAGTCAAATACAAATGCAACATGCACGTGGGTTTTATGTCGCTTATGCAGGCTATTCGCCATATTCTCGGCAATCGGTGCGAAATCCTCGCGCCTGAAAGGGGCCATAGTTAGAAAGAAAGGATTGTTATTATGTCCATGGAGTCAACTTTACATCGACTGGCTGGATTGGGACGCAAAAGGAAATCTCAATTTTTTGAGACCCGTATGCATAGGAATATCCACGATAAGAAGGCGCCCAACAACCCGCCACCGATGGTTTGTGCGAATGTATGACACCGTTTGTACATACGCGCCCATACCATTGCACCGGTTGTGATAAAACCAGCAAAGAGAAAGAGAGGTTGTATGGACGTGGGTGTAAGAAGGATGGCGCCTACCCAAAATGCGGTGGTCGTTGCAGTATGACCCGATGGAAATCCAGGGGCGCCTGCTTGTGGACCATTTCGGTTCCACGAATCGCAATCGGATGCACCTGGTGGTCGCTTGCACCATTCCGGTAGTCCCAACATATGCATAGAGGTACGCTTCATTAGTTCCGCCGCCAGGGGGGCCGAAAGTACCGCAACGACCCATAGTACGTGTTGGGAAGATGGTCGCATTACTAGAACTAAGAAGGGTACAGCCGTATATAGGAGTGCTAGCAAACTCATCTCATTTGCTAATTGCAAAAATTGATTATGTTTATTGGACGGTTGGGTCATTTCTTACACATTCGTTCGACATTTCTTGATATTCCTTTCCTTTCCGCCCTGTTTCTTTCCTTTAGTAAAAATGAACCCTGTTCGTATTTACTATAATACAGCTGTAATGACGCAGCATACACCACCCCGTGGCGCGGCAGTAGAAGAGCCGGCGCGGATTGTGGGAATTGAGGCGGCGCTCAAAGGCCAGCCGGTGCTCCCTACAGTGACTGCGTGGCGCTCAAGTGCCGTGTTGGATATTCCGGTTGCGGCCGGTTCCCTCTGGACTTCGTGCGAGATGGTGGAAGTGGGAGAGAGCATCACCGATGTCGCGGTTGAGGCGGAGTATGGGGCAAAAGCTGTTCGTTCCGCACATATTAAGACGCCTGCGCGGGGGTCCAAGGTGGATCCGGCATGTGGCGATATTTATTGGTCGCCTGGGACCTGGGAGGCCGCCAAAACCGCGGCGGCAGCAGCCATCCAGGCAACGGAGGCTGCAGTGGCGGCTAGCGCAGCCACACATGCCTTCTGTGTTGTGCGTCCCCCTGGTCACCATTGCTTTGATGTGCCCGCGGGATTCTGCATTCTCAACAACGTGGTCTTGGCTGCGCGTACGGCATTGGCTGCCGGTAAGCGAGTCGCCATCCTGGATTGGGATTACCATTATGGTGACGGAACAGCCGCAGCCCTATGGGGCGAAGAACGCGTGATGTTTGTATCCCTACATGCCGAACGGTCTCGTGATGGATGGCCAACCTATCCGGCACGGACTGCGCGGGATTTCAAGGGCGAGGGACTCCGTAAGGCGACGCAGGGTCGGTGTTTCAATATTCAGTGGCCCCTGGACGATGCCGATGATGCGGCCTGTGCGTATGCCTTTCGCCGCCTGTTGCTCCCAGCACTCGAACAATTCGCGCCGGATATTGTGTTGGTTTCTGCGGGATATGATGCGACACGAGGAGATGCACTGGCGGGTATGGATATGACGCCGGCAGCCTTTGGATACATGGCTGCGGCACTTACAGGACTCGGTAAGCCGGTGGTGGCTGTACTCGAAGGCGGGTATAGTGTTTCCTTGCTCGCCGAGGGTGTGGTGGAGACAGTGCGCGGCCTTCAGGGCGCTGCGCCGTATGGAGGTGCAGACCTGGCGGCATGGCTTAACCAGGAACCGCAGACGGTCCATCGCCAGGTTGTTGAGGAGGTGCGCAACTATGTGTTGGGAGCAGGGCATACTCTAGAGGGCTAAAGGGTGCTGCGGGAATTCCTACACAGTCATGACCACCACAGCAGCCCCAACCGCAGCAACCCCAACCCCCGTCACTCTTCTTTTTGCAGGTCTGCCGCCCGCACTTGTTGCAGAATTACAGGACGCCACCAATGCAGCCAAAACGCGCCCTTTTTTGAATGCGAAGCACGTGGAGGTTCTGCGATCCCCTGAGGGCCTGGTATTTCGCATGGACCAGGGAGAAGGCGGGTTTTCCTTTTGCCGCCATGCAGGTGAAAACGATGTAGAAACATTCCGGCATTTCCTACATTACCCCATTCAGTCCCTGTATATGCCGATTGTATATGATGTAAAGGACCGGTCATCCGAGGTGGTGCAGGGCATTCTGGAACGGTATGCAAAGTATGGGGCCCATCATGCCGCTAAGATTGATTGGATATGGTATGACTATGAGGGGAAGAATCTGCTAGTTATGCGGATTCCCAAGGAGATTGTGCAGGGAATGATGCATCGATTTGGGGGTGTGTTGGCTACCCAGGTGCGCGGGCCTGTCGCGGCTCTGCGACAGCTGCCTGTGATTAGCAAGATTGTTCCAGAGGATGCCGCGGATGGAGAGATTATGCATCGCGCATTTGTGACTCCCTACAGCTCCGCTAAGGGTGATGGTGCCGAATATGAACAATGTCTGGCGATTCATCAGGCGGCGGTGCGTGAAGTGATTGGCGCGGGTCCTATGGGTGTTTCGATTGGACCGGTGGCAGTTTGGACACCTTGAAAAAAATGACGCTGAGTGACGGTCGTGGTGGGCATGAAGCGTGTCGCAATACCGGTTGTTTCGTTCTGTTTTCCTTTCCGTTCGTTTCGTTTCGTTTCGTTTTCAAGAATGCTGTACATTAATCCTGACCATGTTGGTAAGATTGTGGAGTTCCAGGACAAGCCTCTCAAGCTCTCAATCTATGTGCCTGGAGATGCAGAGAAGGGGTTTATATTGAGTGTGGCACCCTGCACTCACGCTGGTGTGTATGTCCTGCGATGGAACAAAGAACGTTATTCCACTACTTCAGAGGAGGCCAAGCGGCATCTTCTAACGGCTCTAGAATTTGCTCGTATTTCCACATACGCACCTACACATAAAATAGCAATTGAGATTCCGTTTTATCCGGCCCTTATTATGGATGCAACTGAGATTGAGAAGGCGCTGGACCTATTCAAGACTGCAATGGACAACTACTTCTGAGTTCTGTTAAATACACTAAAAAAATACTTACCTTTTTTAGTGTGTTTTTTGTTTTTGCATGCTTACTACGTAATAACAATAGGGACCATATCCACCTTGGAACCAAACAATGTCTTCGCTGCTACAAGCTGTTCATTCGTGTAGGTTTGCAATTCAATGATTTGCTGTCTGATTGCAGGCCAGGTTTCCTTCCTAGGAGGTATTGGGATTAACGGTCTTAGAATTTCCGCAGAAGCCATCATATACATACCATAGATATCTGCAAGTAGTCGTGTCTTTTTGCGGGCCTTCTCCTCGCGCTGCAACGCCACCTTCCATTCCTCATCGGTGATTTCCTTGAGAAGACGGCGCACACGGAGAACGCGTCGGCGTTCCTCGGAAGCGGGGATTTCGTTTGTAGCTCTGAGTGTAACAGGACCCACAGTTGAAGCATGCAGTTCAATCAGTTTGCGTGCATGATTCTGCAAATTCATACGCACAATAGCCATTTCATGATTATACGGAAGTCCATACATTTGCGTGTAAACCGTTGCTACACGACCAAACAATTGATGGGGGGGCAGTTGGTCATACACACCGCAACCACCAGCAGCACCAGCAGCACCAGCAGCACCAGCAGCCCCCACATCTACTGCACCTGGCGCCATAATACGTCCATTGCGGCGCATCCACTCGTAGAAGTGCGGGTTATGTACCAGCGTCTCCTGCTGGCCTGTGCGCCAGCTGAACGCCACATGACACTGGGTGCACCACATTTGGTCGCATCCATCCACCTTGGAAATCATAGAAGCGCACTTGGGACATGGCTTGGCCTCCTGCACGAGTGCCTTTACATTGAGGACTTTAGCCTCATCACATGCATGACCACCAGCATCAGTTGGCTCTCTGCACTCTTTACAGACCTTCATCTTACAGAGACCGCAGGACCATGATTTTCCCACAAAGCCCTCGCATGCATCTGCAGGACACCGCATCATGAAGACGTAGCCTTCTCGTGGTTTCTCGACAGCTGCAGCAACAGCACCAGCACCAGCAGCTGCTGGTAGTTTGCCTTTTCCAAATACGATGGCCTTATTGGTTCTGTAGTCAGGAGTCTCTAGCGCAGCAATTTTGGATTTAAGTTCAGTCACAGCATTCTTGAACACATCCTCCGCTCTCCAAATTTCAGTTAAAGGCGCATTTCTTGCCTTAAGTGCAGAATATACCTTATATTCAGGCAAATTCGCAATACATTGCTCAATTGCCTGAATTTTTACCTTTACTGCATTTACGGCATTTAATGCATCCTGGTAGCGAATAGCATCCTCCTGTGCCTCAGGAAGTCTGGCGCGTTCCAGATCTAGCAACAGATTCTCGCGATGTAGCTTGTACTCTTTGCGCAACCAGGCCTTGTTACAGGCAGTTGTGAGAAACTCATCGTTCCACGGTGTCTTGCAGGTAGGCACAAAACACACCGGTTCTCCCATATTCAGAAGACTGGCGTGCAGGCATTCCCTACAAAACTCCGTCGCACAGTAGGGGCAGGCCACGGCTTTCCGTGAACGTGTAAAAGACTCGCAACAAATGGAACAGTCGGACATTGTAGGGAAAGAAAGGAAATGAACGTATGAAATGTATGGGGGGCCAAGACGCAGATACTCTCTCAAGCCGCCTTCAATTTTTCGTGAACTACGGAACCATCCTCAATCCATATATTTTCGATTGGGCACCCCATTGGCGAACTGCATCCAGTTGGTTCCTACAGCCCAGACGAGTACCTCCCATTCCTTATCAACAGCGCCACTTGAGTCCGTGGGTTGTTCGACCTCCAAATTCAGCCGCATATCCACACGGCTAGCATTCGCGCTGCCTCGCGGGTCAAAGGCGTCTGGGCGGTCGCTAAAATTCCAACAATACACATAATTCCCAAATGCACGAATACCACCTGCGACGGGTAGCGCACCCACTTGACGAACCACGGATTCCTCTTCATCAAACCAGACTGCCGTGCCCAGCAAAAGTTGCGCTTTTCGTAGCAAAGGGGCGCGGGGATTCCATGTTGGATCCACGGCATCTTCCAAGGTTGCCGAGTAATTCGTCCAATCTGCACGCAATCCCGTCGCTTTTCTACGAAGCACCCAAATGAGCTGGGTAATTGGGCCATTCAAGTCTGTAAGAGGCAGGCCAATTGTAACGCAGGCACCATCCGGAATCCCAACAGTATACTTGAGCGGTTCCCCAAATCGCATTTCCGTAACGGGATTCATGAGGAGCTCGTGTTGGAAGTCGCGGTATGCCTTGCGCAAATCCCCGTCAATGAGGGCGGTTCCGCACACCATCTCGGCTATCTCCATTGTCGGTATAGCATATCCCACATTCACGGTTCGCAGGTATCGGAACGGTACAGAGAGGTCAAGGATTTGGAAGGAAGTGCCGAGAGGCGTTTCATCACATGCCGACTTATTTTGGCCGACAATACGTATTACTTCGCAAAAAGGACGCAATGTAATGTGGATTCGTATAGGTCGGGTTGTTGATATAAGAGGATAGGATACATTGCGATGCCGCGAAAACCAGAAGGGCAAATAGCAATACACCGAACCGTCCTCTGTATTTCCCAGGGCTCCCAACACACTCTCATCCCATCCGATTCCCTTTCCTAGGTCCAGAGCCAGGCGGCTCCAAACGTCAATCCAATCCCCACTCCATTGTTCCACTATGACGCCGTCGATTTCCAATTCCGCTTTTGCGATTGCGACGGACCCTATAGACTTGGCCCATGTCCATTCGCGGCTCGCATCCAGATAGGTCCAGTCCTTTCTAACATAGAGATGACTGTAGGCATCTGCGGGTAGCCAGGTCAAGGGCTTAATGCGCAGGGCGACCCACGAAAGCAAATCGGTTTCCCATGGTTGTGGGACAGTAAATGTGATACGTTTGCCCCATTCTGCGGAACCAGCAAAGGGCCAAATATGCACATCGGTTGTGAATGGATGATACGGTTCAAATGTAGGCTGGTAAAGAGTGGCCTTCTCGTCCTGAGGATATACCGTCTGGTCAAAGGCGCCGCGGTCCACCAGGGACACGAGCTTTTTCATTCCACCCACCGGCTGGGGTTGTTGTGGTTGTTGTTGCGAGGACATCTTATTAAGTGTATGGATTCCATACATTTAATCCGAACTGATGTGAAAAATTGATTACGGACATATGTGCCCATACTTTGTTGTCTTTCCTTGCCTTTTATTTCATTCCTTACGTACTCCAAAATGTCCTACACAATTCCCGAGATGGAGTGGCCTGTTGTGGCTAAGACCGCACATCCTGTGCTTCTTTCGGAAAAATACGGGACTACGAATGGTCGCTGGCACATCCCAATCAAGGATGACCGTGCCGCAGAAGCGATTCGCACTCTCCTGGCTTCCTACAAAGTTCCCGTATATCATATCACAATTGACCAATTTGTAGATATGGGACATGCACCGGGTCGCAAAGGACGCGGCCGCGTGCAATATGTCGATTCTCGATATGTATATGTATGGACCTTCTCGGCGCCCAAGACGCCCGTTGTGCATGTATATTTCCAGGGAGGGGACCGGTGTGCGGACCTAACGTGCATCTACGAAAAAACGGTGGATGCCTCACTTCTAACAGATAGTGTCTATGACTGCGAGGATATCATTGCACGCATGCAGGACCTGTGGTCAGACTTGCGAGTTGCGACATAGTCGCAACTATGCAATGTCTGGACCCTACGCCAGCCTTGCGATTGCTTAATATTCATAGTATCCTGTTCGCAATGGCGAACAGGATGTTCTAATATATGTCGCAACTCGCAAGTCTGCCTGTGATTCCCTATGAAGTCCATTGTTGGGTGCAAGTAGTGCAAATGTACTGAAACTTCAGATTGGTGGGGTCCGTCTTGATGTAAATTACGTCGCGTTTGGCTTCATTGACTCGGGACTCGCACTCTGCATTGGGGCAGCGCAGGGTATTTACATGCGGCAATGTGGGATCATGTAGAGTGTATTCATTAATCACGATGCCGGAGGCGGCCCCGGCCGCCGAAGCCCCAGAACGAAACGAAGTCTCCAGAATGAGTGCCGTTTCAGGCTTCATAGGCTCACGATACCCACAATTCCTACATTGATAACTTACCGCTTTTTCTTCGGATGCATCCAGATACAGAAAGTAAGAGCACTTGGGACAGAATCGCATTCCTTCTATTGATTGTTGGGGTCTTGGAAATACCCTGTGCAACCTCATCAACTTTCTGCACATTCTCATTAGAGGAACAAGGACAGGAAATGGCCTACAAAGTTCAAGTATGGGAAGACAATGTATTATCGTCCTACAACATCGGTGACGTAAACACCAAACTATCCGAACGGGAGTTCAATCGCGAACAAATGTATCCCTACATAAAAAGTATAGCAGAAGACGAACGTTGTACATATGCTGTGTCTATCGAATACGTAAATAATGTAATTGAAGAAAATCACCTGTATTTGATACTTATGCGGGAAACGGGGGAAGATATCGGATTTATCTTGGCGCGTTATCTAGCGGATGGCGGAGTTTATCTGGATGTAATTTGTGCATATGAGGGCGGGTCCCAATTCCTGAAATTTTTCATCGCCTTATGCGAGGTAAATGGCGCGAGTTACATAGAATTAAGTTCGTTATTAAATGTTTTGGCGTTTTATCCCACACTTGGATTCGAACATCGCAAGGACTGTACTCCAGGAAAAGGGGCGGATATCGCCATGTCGGACGAACTCCGCGAATACATAAAATCACAAATGAAAGCCGGTGTTCTAACAAAGTACGATAGCTATTACAAAGACCCGTATGTGCTGAACTATTTGATGGAACTGCACAAACTTAAATATACCAATATGAGCGCAGACGAATATCCTGAAAGTTGCAAAAATCCCGCAAAAATCACGGGTGCCCAATTCGCCCAACGGCATTGTGGGCGCGATGGATTCACAATGCGAAAATGCCTGAGTATTCCACCGGCTCCAACACTCCTCTCGGTCGCAAAGAGTGCGTATATGCGACCGGAAGGAAAGTCCAAAAAGGCGAAAAAACGGGGTCTAGCAACAGCTGCTACACGAAGAGCTGCTAGTACGAGACAGTATAATCTGTCCAACTATCCGATTAAAGTAACCGGCACAATTCCAGCTAGCCGTTTAACACGGGAGGCCAAGCAACTCCTCAAAAACATGAATGCCTCGCTACCAACAAAACGCACAATGCGTGGTATTCGTATGAAAAATATGTAATTGGTTGCGGTTGGCTGCGGTTGGCTGCGGTTGATTGCAGTTGATTAGGATGAACACATTAGACATTCCGCCGTCTCGGGTTTTTTGGACACCTGAAGGAGTGTTGGATCCACGGTGAATTTCTGAGCCGTCGCGGCAGCCCGTGTCCGTAGATAATAAATGCCCGTTTTCAGACCCCGCCTCCATGCATAGAAATGCATAGAGGTGAGTTTCCGATAATCCGGATCCGCCAGAAACAGATTGAGTGACTGCGACTGGCATATGTAGGGGCCACGGTCGGCCGCCATATCAATCAGCGTCTTCTGCTTGATTTCCCACACGGTTTTGAAGACACGCTGAATATCCTCGGGCACTTCTGGGAGTCCTTGTACGGACCCATTGTTCGCAATAATGCGGTCCTTGAGTGTCTCACTCCATACACCCGCAGCCTGTAGGGCCTTGACTAGATGGCGGTTTACTACAATAAACTCGCCCGCAAGTGTGCGGCGTGTGAAGATATGTGTCGCGTATGGCTCGAAGCATTCGCAGTTCCCCAGAATTTGGCTCGTTGATGCTGTAGGCATAGGGGCAATCAGGAGGGAGTTTCGCATACCGATGCGGCGAATTGAATTGATGAGTGTATCCCAGTCCAGTCCCTCGTCAGCCAGGGGTTCCTGGCCCCATAAATCAAACTGGAGCCGTCCCTTCTGTGCCGGTGACCCCCACCATGTTTCATACGGCCCCTCCTTCGCAGCAAGGTCGCAGGATGCCTCCACGGCCGCATAATACATATGTGCAAAGATACGCCGGTTCAATTCAGCCGCCGCCGGGTCATCCCACGCCAGATTCAGCATCGCAAAGACATCTGCGAGTCCCTGCACACCCAGTCCAATGGGTCGATGGCGCATATTGGACCTCTCCGCCTCCGGAATCGGATAATAATTTGCATCAATCACGCGATTCAGATTTACGGTGGCCGCCTTTACGGTCTTGCGGAAATCCGCGAAATCAAAGCCACCCTCTTTCACAAAGGCAGGGAGCGACAAAGAGGCCAGATTGCATACAGCCGTCTCTTCGGGCGACGAGAACTCAATAATCTCCGTGCAATTTCCTGTGAGAATTCCATTGAATACACCCGCATGATTCAGAGGCTCATTAAAACAGTAGGTATCGCATCGGCGACCATGGTCAACTACATCCCATACCACGGCTTCCAACATCACGCCGGTGGGATCCCGCCATTCCAACAGTGTATCACCGCGGCGTAGATCTTTGGCCTGGGCTCTCGGCGCATCCCTGTATTTCCAACACATCCCGTCGCGCATCTCACGATGGATGAGGAACTTATGATACGGTGTGCATTCGAGGCGGCGATGTTGGAAATAGGGATTGCCTCGGTGGTCGCGTGTCGCTATAGCGACGTCCACGGTAATCACGGGCTGGTTGCGCCCCGTCTGTTGGACTACGGTGCGAGACCAGCGTTCGCCGTTCCATACCTCGACTTCCTCCCCAGCCAGGGATTCAATCGGAAACTCGCCTTCACGCGTCATCACGAGGGTCTCAGGTGCAACACACAGGTTCGAGGACTTGATGACGCCGAGATTCTGTTGGTTGCTCTTGAGGTTCGCGGCATCCTTGTACAGCAGGTAGGGAGTGCCGGTCTCAATCTGGGAATCCAGGATACGGAACCAGAGGTCCTGGGCTTTTACGGTTTTGCGACCACGGCCCTCGGCCTCATAGCGTTCATAGAGGGCCTGGAAGGCCGGACCTACAGCATCCGCTAAACCAGGCGCCTCGTTCGGACAGAAGAGGGTCCATTCGCCTCCTGCATCCACGCGCTCCATAAAGAGGTCCGGCACCCACAGGCCATAGAAGAGGTCGCGGGCACGCTCCTCCTCCGCCCCCGTATTTTTCTTCATATCCAGGAAATCCTCAACATCTGCGTGCCACGGTTCCAGGTAAATCGCGAAAGACCCGTTGCGTTTGCCGCCACCATTGTGCGCAATGCCGAGACCCAACACATGATAATCGTGCGGTGCGTCTACCTCAAAGTCATAGACTTTGCCTGCATACGTGGTATCCTCCATACATTCAATGACGTGGAAGGAGAGGGATGTAGGATCCTCGGCAGTTGGTTCACGAGGTGAGGCCACCAGGTCCCCAACATGGAGTGTACCGACTTCGATATAGTCGAGGTCCACGAGTCCTGCGCGATACTTGGCTTCCAACACATCGGCCGAGTCACCGTTGATATTTTGAAGGGCGAGTACAGGATGTTCCGCAGTTACTTGCACAGTAAGTTGTGCAGTACCACCTGGGGTTTCCTGATGCATTGTTATGCGAAGCATACGACCTGACCAATCATGTTCGACTAGCGCGTTCACGCGCTGAAACCCCTTGCTCGTCTGGATGCGGTCACCTGCACGGACCTCCTCCATCGGCTTTGCGCCCTCGTCAGTCGCCACAAGTGTTCCAGGAATGAAACATTGGTCCACGTAGCGCGCCGTATTGTTGTACACACGCAGCATAGGCACGATTCCATTGGATGTGCCTCCCGTACCACGAATCAAGGAACCACGGGCGCGGATGTTGGAAACGTGGATACCGATTCCGCCGCCGTATTGACTAATGAGGGCACAGTCCTTCAGTGTATCATATATGCCGTGAATTGAGTCCCCGCCATCCTTAATAGCCAACAAGAAACAATTCTCAGCCACTATACCACCAATGCTATAAGAATGATCGTCCTCAACACCCAAAGTATATACCAATTGATCATTTTTTTCACTAATATTTTTAGCATTCAATCTCATATATGTTATTCCATGCAACATTCTTGTTTGTTTCCAATTATTTGTAGTTGAAACATATGCTTCAAGACGTCTATCTGTATAATACTTTTTAATTTTACCATAAAGCGTACTTCCAGGCAAGCTCATACGACCAGTCGGTTTTGATCCTTCCTTGTGCATCATAGTCATTGTAATTGGAATGCCTACTGAACGTGCTATATGAAATATATCATGGACAAGTGGCGGATTAGTTAAGGCAACAGTAATTGCTCCATCCTTTGAAACACACCCATCACTTGATACCAATCCACATAAGAATGACTTTATGCAGTCAGAAGATAAAGTGTTGAAGAATGCTGGAATTCTTTTTCCAGCAAACCCACATTTGAATATATGCTTAAATAATCTAGCAATTATTTGATTTGATATTCCCATTGAAACCATACCATGCTTATCATTTGAAACAACTATATGTTCAACACCAAACTTTTTAACAAACATTTCTTTCACAAATTCAATTAGAACTGTATTTGTCTTATGTGAAACTATGTTAATTGATCTAGGCACCATTTCTCCATTTGAATTTTTGCCATGAACAACAGAACCATCACCATACCAAATTCCCAGCAACTCCATCATCTCCTCATCAAATGTCCAGAATCGATTGAATGAAGATCCTTTCTTTTCGGCCTCAATGATTGATTCATTACACATTTTGCGATCCCAATGTGATATTGGTATGACTCTGTCATCATCGGTATACTCATATGAATATGTTATATTATTACCATCACCAGTTATATGTTCATCAAGGATTTGTTTTACATCCAGTGTATATGAAATAGATTCCGAATCATTTTTGTTTGGTAATGCAATCCAATCCCCTACACGAAGGTATTGGATTTCATTCCAACTTGGTGTAGTTTGTCCCCAGTTTTCATGTTCATCTGATAGTGAATATATGCGATGATTGCCGGTCACGGTTATAGTTGGAGTTCCTGCGATTTTAATGTCATACAATTTTCTATCGCCAAGAGGATTCCTATGCAACTGTGTAACTGTTTTTACCAAACCAGTATGAGTTATAACTTTGTCACCAATTTCCACACTTTCAATAGGTTTAACACCATTTATTGTATGCACTAAAGTTCCCGACACAAAGCAGCTACTGAGCTGCGGCCGCTTAGTACCGGCATTAAACAGTGTCGGTGTCGCATGTGTATATTTCTTCTGCGACATCATATCGTACATTTCAAAGGCGCGTGGAAGGTCGTGGGGCCAGATACCGAGCGCCACGCGCATCCAGAGATGCTGGGGCCGTTCCACCACTTTGCGGTCGGTATTCCGCAAAAGGTAGGCCTTTTCTAGGGTCTTAAAGCCAAAGAAATCCAGGAGATAATCACGGTCGTAGTGAATGCGGGCCTCGATTGCGTCGGCATGTTGGCGGACAGTATCCACGAAGAGGGGGTCGAGAAGAGAAGCAGGCTTACCTGTGCGGTCCAACACAGCATCCAGCTCTTCCACGACTTCCAACATAGTCGCAGGTGTGTTTCGATGATGATTGGACACGGCAATGCGTGCAGCCAGGGTCGCGTAATCTGGGTTTGTGGTAGACCAGGCGAATGCGAGATTCGCGGCAATGGTATCCAGCTCCGTAGTTGTGATGCCGTCGATGATACGTGTGAGAACGCCCTGGGCCACCTTGGCTGAGTTAACGGCGAGGCCTTCGGCCGCCTTGGTAATGCGGTCCTGTACCTTTTCAAAGGCAACCGGCTCCTTTGCGCCGGTGCGCTTAATAACGAACATGGTAGTCTCTAACATTTGGATCGGGGGAAAGGAAGGTATGAAAACCGCGTTGGTTGTGTCGGGTTGGTTGGGGTCGGTCCCTCACAAGGGTGGTTACAATCACATTTTTCCGCACATCCATTTAAGAGGAATGCAGTTCACAGCGTATTTTTACATCGTACTTTTGATTGTTATCCTGTTGGCTGTCCTGGCCTACGCAGGTGAGGATAAATTCAAGGCGATGGAGACCTTTGTAGGATTGCGTGATAACGCCTGGATGCCTACAGCATCAGGACGGAATCCCGAAGGAATACCTGAAGGTGCTGCCGCAACACTGGAGGGCGCCCCCGTAAAATCGGTGCAAACCGAAAAACTTCTGACTTCCGACAGGCTGATTCCTCAATCCGCCGAGGAAGCCGACCAGAATTGGGGCAAGCTGACTTCGGAGCGGTGCTATCGCAGTGATATGGGCGAGGCACTCAAGCCAACCCGGAATTTCCTACAACGTACGAATAATTACCAGCGGTCACATCCGGATTCCTGTTCGGCACCGAATCATGAAATGATAGGAACTTTTTATCGTCCGCATGAGGGTGTAGGGGCCATGCCTGCATCTGGATTACCCTATCCTGCGGGGGCTACACAGGCTCTAGCTTGCTAGGCA
>JACCDO011953294.1_pt1 | contig 15356 bp, 14 predicted proteins | sample 7446101 | NCBI WGS metagenome assembly JACCDO01 (sample SAMN15323440, study PRJNA562643) | freshwater metagenome | isolation source: river surface water | place: USA:Blue River Watershed | collected 2017-08-16
GTATTTGACGATAACACTTTACATCCAAACGATGATTGCACTAGTAATGGATTAATTGGATTTCCACATCGGGTTGGATCATTCGCGTTTTTATCATCTGCCCCGTAAAACCGCCATTCCGGAGAATAGTCCAAAACATCCTTATAAATAATACCACACCGGTCACTAGTGCATGTTGGAAATCCATCGTCCATAATCATAAGCGGAGAGTTACATGCAAGACATAAATCGTTATCTTTAGGCGTGGTATATACACATTCTAGTTTGCTAGGCGAAACTGCATCTCCCGTATCGCCGGATATGGTATTCACTTTGTCTAAATCAAATATATCCCATAATTTTGATTTTCCCCGGTATGACATGTCCGTCTTCTTTTTCTTTGTTTTTGTATTTGGATTGATACTATTTGCATGCTTTATTTCATGGCATACCGGCGATGCCGATTGTACGACTTTTAATTTATATTTTTTTACAGAATTCATTTGATTTGGTTGTTGCATTAATAAATAATATTACTGTTATATTGTAATCAATTTTTTTGTATCGTTAATATAAACGAATATATGGCTTTTGTAGCAACATATGTCGCAGATATATTACAAACATTTATGTTAAACGAAGAATATGAAAAAGTATTGCGTCCAAGGATAGCAGACAAGGTAGAAGATTTTATATACGCCATGTGTACGTATTTAACAAATCCGGCTTTGCATGCGTGTGTTGATGCAAAGAACAAGAAAAAGATTACCAAAGAACAATATGACGCATTAAACTCCCCGATCGACTACATTGTTGATAAGTCCAGGGAATTGATACAGAATTATTTAAATTCGATCAAAGACCCCAATATGTTAGAATATATCCCACAAAATCAACAAATTGGTGTTCCAATAGTAGGCGGAAAAGCAGCGGGTTCAGGTGAAAATAATACAGAAGTACCCACTATTATACCTGCAATGGTGTCTCCTGATACACTTACTTCCAAACTAGGTTCTAGTATTCCTGGTATGGATATGAGCAAAACGGTTACTGATAAATTCAAGTCTAACAAAGCAACGGATATTATGGAATTTTTAATGGAACAAATCATATTAAAACTGAAATGCGATAATAATATGCATGAGCTTATCAAAGACAAAATTATTGGTTCTATATTTAAAATGGCTGATAAAAACATAGATAAATATGGAGTTGAACTATTATTACCGCTCATAAAAGTAACTACACAGCAACATGTAAAGAAATATGTGCCGCTACTAACAAACCAATTAAATACTTACCAACTAGTGCTCGCGTCAGTGACACCAATATTAACGACCGATTCCGGCAAAAATATTATAACTGTTATCATTCCCCATTATATGAACTTATTATTTGAGCTGTTTGTATACAGTGAATATGGGCTGATCGTAGACATAGATGTGGGTATTACTCGCAATGGGATTAAACCGTATATTACTAGTTTAAATGAGTTTAAAGAGAAAGTAAATGCGCATTTGGCAAAATACAATTATCCTGCCGATGTAATGCACCTGAATAATATCAAGATTCCGGATAGTTGGAAAACAGATGGCACTGGCGCTGACAATGACACTGTTATAACGGACGCACACGTAATTGACGAGTTTAAAAAGTTATTTGAACATGATGCGGCCAAAAAGAAAGGTGGCAATCGTAAAACATACACTAAGAAGCGTAAAACCATGGATTTACCTGTGACGAAACATGGTTCTCGTCGTAAACACCCATAAATCCCCACCGTAAAATATATTATCATACAAAATAATATATTTGCCCACGTTTGCACGATGTCGAACATCATTAGTTGTTAGGTCGGCGTTTGACGGTTTGACGGCTGTTATATTTCAACGGTTTTGTAACATCTTTCATTAATTCTTCGAATAGCTCAGGATTGATTGGTTTACACTCGTTTTTTTTAAACATTCGCGGAGGTGGCTCAACATACGAACGCATATACAATCCGGCGGGGATTACTAAGTCAGCGAACCGCTCCATTGGGTCATTTTGAAGTGTTCCTCCTGTAATTGCATGTTCAGTTCTCATTTCATTTTGTACACATGTGCTCAATGGTATTCCTGCGACCGGACTGCCAAATTGGTTATTAAATACAACCTGTTTTGCAAATGAATCAATATACTGCATCGCGTACTAATATATTGTTACATAATTTTTTACACAAAACCCCTTATTCCGTTTTTTTGTATGTCCGCTTAATATCACTACATGTCGATATTTCTCGATTGTCTTTTAAGTATTGCATAATATAATTGACTTGTGCTTTATCTTTGATTAATTCCGCTAAACATCGTTCCACATACCCAAATGTTATTGCAGAATACTCTTTTTTCTCGTGTATTCGCAACTCTCCGTCGCTAATATTAATTGTATTATGGGCCATATTGCGCGCATTCATGTAATCGCATATTTGACTATTTAATTGTGACTTCATTTCGCGCATTTGCTTTGTTTTTTCGCTCACTATTTTTAGTTGACTATCTAGCGTAACCCATTTTTGTATTTTTTCTATCAATTCTTGTTTTGATTGAATTTGCTCAATAATATTGTCACTCATGATAATATTATATAACAGATTTTTATATCGATATATTCGCATTTTTTGCATATACACAGCACGATGTAAAGTCTTAATATTTTATTATCCAATATACACCAAAGTTATAAGGACGCGTTTCGTTTGCATTAGTAAAAGTTGTATTATTGGCAATGGTTGTCGTAACACTAACTCCGGTGGTTTGTGAATTTATATTTGTCCATGTTCTAGATCCAGCACTATCATTGGGTGCATAACTGGGATTTGAGCCGGTCGGATAACTACTACCGCCACTTCCATTAAAATCATCATTGAGAGTTGTTTGTGTATGTGTGTGTCCTGGATCACTAACAACTGAACTAGCTGTATGTGTATGTGTTTGTGTTGCATGAGTTTGCGATGTATTTAATGCAGGACCCGAATAGCTACCATTTGTTCCAGTTCCTCTCAAAAATGCTCCCAAGTAATTTGGTAAGTTGAATGTTGTAGAATTATTACCTATACCAAATGTCGTGCCAATAACTGCAAATAATGATGCATATGTAGTCCGGCTTACTGCAGTACCATCACAAATCAACCATCCTGGAGGTGATATTGCTAAAGTATATGCAGTAATGCTTCCAATAGGTGATGCGATTGGAACATAATTTACAGTAAAATTGGAAGATGTATTTATTGTTCCGCTTACATCCAGTTTTACTGCAGGTGTTTGTGTTCCAATACCAACATTACCACTATTCACGTTGTACATATCATCGTCACTAAATAACCAAGTAAGTTCTTCTTTTATTTCAGGTATAACACCGTCTACTGGTTTAAATATGCTACTTATTTGATTTCTAAAATAAGTAATTTTATTTTGTTCCATTGTTTTTTTTCTACCCGACCACATTTTTAGATTATATATATGTATATAGATATATAATGTGTCTATTTACACGTTATATCATGAATAATGTGTAAATATTTGTGATATATTTTTGTCGATTATACATCATTCAATTATTTACATAGCTAACTCAATCTGTGCACCACCTTGTGCGGGTGCATGTACAATCGGCGGGTTCTGGTGAATCGCGTTATTATTTGCACTCATTGCATGGTGTTGACCAATACCACCAAATACATTTTCAGCATGTACCGATGCATTACCGCCCTTGAATAGTAGTTTCTTCATCCAGTTTCGACGAGTTATTGCGGCCGAATTTCTCTGTTTTGACAGACTACGTCTATGTTTGTTACTAACAGACCGACTACGATGGTTTTGCTTTCGCATGGATTTGTTATGCTTACGTTTGGATGATTTTGATTTGTTCATTATAGACTATTCACATATATTATTTCGATTGGATAATTTATGTCTAGGGTGTCAATCATTTACATATATTCGTACGTCTCGAACAAAGTTCAATATTTTCAACAACAAATACAGGTTTGCTAAAACGAGCACAAATAAAAATATACTATAAAAGCAAATCACCCATAAATATGCATATATTTCATTGTAAACAATCTCGCCTAATGGGGTAAGTATTTCTTTGATGTCTTTGCGCGTGTCTTCATTATAAAAAAAATGAATACATGACTCTTTTATATTTTTCATAGTATTTATATTACACCGACTAAAAAGAAAAACGAGACAAAACGAATTCTTTCACGGTTCGTCGGTGTAAAGAAAAACATTGTATGTGGGCCAACGCGATTCGTGTAAATACAGCAATATATTTGTACACAAATTGTAATAAAGGTTTATACACAATTCTGTGTAATGGACAATATACACGAGCCGACTGATAACTTCTTGTTTGAAACCTTAAAATTATCGAAGCCGGTGACTGCTCCCGGTGGAAGCTACTTTATACGGTTTACGGTCAACAATGCCCCATTATACATTCAGCCACCTAAATGTAAAACGAAACAGGGCTTCTTAAAAACAGGTAAACGTTATTACACAGATTTGATATTTACGAGCGACAATGATGAGTTCGTACGATGGATGGAAACTTTAGAATCAACGTGTCACAATCATTTGTTTGCAAATCGCGACAAGTGGTTTGAAGGCAATATGGAAATGCCCGAAATTGAAAACTACTTTACATCACCTATGAAAATTTATAAGACAGGCAAGTATTACATGGTCCGTGTAAATGTTCAAACCAATTTAGGTGTGCCTGCGCTGACCATTTACGACGAAGACAGTCGTGAAATATCCATCGACGCAGTGGATGACAAAACAGATATTATTACTATTTTAGAAATAAAAGGCATCAAGTGTACTGCGACCAGCTTTCAAATTGACATTGAAATGAAACAAATGCTGTCCGTTAAGCCAGTTGAATTATTTACAAAGTGTATCATTAAGGCACCAAATAGACCAACATCTAGTTCACAAGAACCAATCGTTCGAGACGAACCTACTAATGCAATTCGCACAAACAATGTGCATGTCGTTGCGCACGACGTATCAGTTGAACAATTCCAACATGATTCTGCTCCAATTGAAGCGGTTATTTCTACAAATACCCCCATTATCATACCTTCATCGGTCGAGATGGCAAGTACTGTGAAAGATTTAGAGAAAACGCCTCATGTCGAAGCCCCCATGAATAAACAACCCGAATCTAAGCCATTTGCAGAATCGAATGTCGAAGTAGAAATGAATGAAAATATAACAATCAATACCGATAGTTACAATGTGGATACAAATATGGGATTAGAAGAATTCAAAATTGATTTAGATAGTTTAACAGATCAAGAAAACATAGTGATTAAAAAAAGCAATGATGTATATTATGAAATGTATCGCGAAGCCTGCCGAAAGGCCAAGATTGCACGAGATTTAGCACTTTCTTCTTATTTGGAAGCAAAACGTATAAAAAATACATATATGTTGGAAGATTTGACGGACAGCGATGAAAGTGATTTAGAACAAGATTCTGTTGTAGAATAACTATTTTTTTATAGAAGCAAAAAAGTTGTTATAAGTATTCGGCTTATCGTATGGAAACGTTTAGGTAAAAAATGAGTTTTTAGATAAATAATTTATCAACCGTTATTATATAAACGAAATGTTTGGAAAAATATTTGAACAAGCTTTAAAGGGTGTTAAACAATTCTTCTCGACCGAACGCGTCGTCATCATTGTCGTATTCTTATTGCTTGTTTGGTTACTTTCTCAGTATGCCAGCAGCAAGACAGCCATTGTCGATAAGATGGAAGACGGCAGTGAAGAAAAGGAAAAGGAAAAAGAAGAGGTGTCAAATATGAAGGCTAAGCCCAGCTCTGGCAACACCGCTTCTGGTCACGGATACACAACCAGCGAGGTTGCTAACCCTGCTGATCTTCTTCCCGCCGATGAGAACAGCCAGTGGTCCGCATTGAACCCCAATGCCGCCAATAAGGGAGACACTACAATGCCCGATTTGTTGAAGGCTGGTTACCACATTGGTTTAGACACCATTGGTCAAACCCTCCGTAACGCCAACTTACAGTTGCGTTCTGACCCCATTATTACAAAGACTGTTGTCGGCCCATGGAACCAGAGCACCATCGAAACTGACTATGCTCGCGTGCCCCTCGAAATTGGCCCCACCAAGTAAATAGTATAAGTATTTTACCCGTCTATTTTCGCAAATTATGAGATTTGCGAAAATACTATACAAAACTCTGTGTTTTTATGCAGGTTTATTTTCTGCGTGTGGCTCTTTTCTTTTTCCCTCCAAACGTTGGTGTATCTGGGTCTTCAATATCCATCATATCTTCGAATTTGCGTTGTCTCTCTGTATTTTCTAATTGTGTACTTTGATTCACATAAAAATCATTCCTATTAGGATATAATGGTTCGCGATATATTGGTATTGTGGGGTCTTTTCCACTCATATTGGTTTTTGCGTTCTGCTTATTGATTTTTATGTTGTGCAGATTGATTATATCTTGTTTACTGTAGTGTTCGTCTTGTTCTTGATGATGACGATTATTGTCATTATTCTCTTTATTAGCAATCATTTTTTCTTCCATAGTAGCAGGGTTGTTATATACCTTATTACCAGTGTCTTGTCGAATACGCTTTACATTATCATAACCTTCATCATCCCGACTACGTTTTTCGGGGCCCTTACCTCCTCTATTTACCCGTCTACTTTTTCTAAATGTTTGTTTTCGCGCATTACGCTTATTCGTTTTTGTACGCTTTGTACGTCTATTATTTTTCGATTTACTACGGTTGTATCCCATTTATAAAATATACTGACAAATTTGTACGGTTGAAAATAAACCAACTACACCTTTGCACATTCAAAACGCCCCCTTCGGGGGCAGTTATGAGTGAGCATGGTGATGCTGATTGCACATTTGAAATGTGCAATGGTGTAAAACGAAAATGAGACAGCCCAGCCAATGGAAGTATTGTAATAAGTGTCCGGATTATTATTTACATGACTATAATTTTTAATAGGGTCATATACTATACTATGGACAAATATGAGGTTTTAGGATTTGTGGTAACATGCATCATCTTGGTTATCTGTTTATATATATATTTTGACAATTATGGTGCATTTGATTTGAAATGCATTGTATCAACCGTAGATGGCAATGAGTACTGCGTTCGAGAACGTAATCGCATACAAGAAGCTGCGGACCTATTAGCCAAAGTTACCAACAAATGCAAACGTTTAGTTGATTATGTATATGAAAAATTCCCGGATAAGGAAAACGTGCAGCGACTACATAAAGGTTTTAACCCGAAAAAAGTAATGGAAACATTGCCAACCAGCAAATTTACTGCATACAGCGAGAACAAAGGTGAGAAAATTGCGTTTTGTTTGAATCGCGAAAAGACGAAAAATGAAGGACTAATCGATGAGAGCACACTTACATTCGTTGCCATCCATGAGCTATCACACGTTATGACGAAATCTATCGGGCATAAAAGTGAATTTTGGGAGAACTTCAAATTTATGTTAGAACAAGCAAAAGATGCCGGCATACATAATCCTGTCGATTATAAGAAAGAACCGCGCGAATACTGTGGTATGAAAATACACGATAATCCTTATTATGATGCGTAACACAGCTTTTTACAATTTTCATATTGATATTGTAACAATATGAAATAATAGATCCGCTTATGCTAGATAATAAACGACTGCCGTAGTGACCGCCAACAAAATACCACCCCATAACGTATCTGTTATTGCGAGAACCGGCGACCAGTGCTTAAAAACAGCATATGTAGTTGCGTCATATACACCGTAAATGACTATGCCCAATAAAAACGCATCAAATACTGACCGGTTCTCTTTCAATATGAAATAATACAGGCCAATTATCAAAAATAAATAACATATCACTGCGCCGGATAGCTTTACGTTCATGGCAGTTCGCTGTACTTTTGCGACTTGTTCTCCATAAATATTGCCCATTGTATTTAAATATAGCCCGTCTAACATTAACATTGTGATAGATGCAATACCAACTTGTTTTATCATGTTGTATAGTCTATATGGATATATTTTAGTGTGGCGCATGGGTTTTATCAAAAATATAACCTATTTATAGAAAAATATGGGACTATTTTAATGGGTATGGAGCTAGGACTCCTGGGTTCTCACGTAAGGTCAAATTCTTTGTTCGAAAAAATAAAAGAATACGACGACTCCGCACATTTTGTTACGGACCTATCTGTCGTATTTATGCATCTTACGAGGGATTCCTTTTTATCGTATTGCGACACCATTTTAAAAAACGATGCTTCTTCTAATTATACATGGGTCGTTGCATGTGAGAATATTAAGGATAATGCCCAAAAAGACGTAGAATCTTTACTATATGTAGCAAAATGGATGTCATCTAAATATGCAGCCCGAATGAATCAAATACAGTTTCATCGTCCAACAAAACTTATACATACCGTACTGCATACTAACTGGACAGATTTGAGCAATAATTTACAGAATGCGATTGTCATTGCAAACGACCGGACCGGGACTGGGACTATAAACTAAATTATATGTGTAAAAATCAACATATAATTTATACGCATCTGTATATATGGAAACACAAACTTCGGTTCAGTCTATTATACAATATAAAGAACCTATCCCAACCCATGATATATTCAAGGTTTGTATTCTAAATGATGCAAATTCGATTCGCAAAATGATTGTTTTTCAAGGTAGTGATAAACCGATTGCGAAAGACAGTGCAATATTTAGTGAGGATGAAAAGCTTCGAAATCAAGCCGAAAATATTGAAATACAGCCGTCTACGTTCCAACTCCATCCAGACGATTCCATTCATGTTCTCAAAATGAAGATTTTACACGAATTGTCATTGCCTTCTGTTTCCTATGGCGAATTGTATTTGTTCTCGAAAAAACGTATCACATTGCACTTACATGAATTATATATGGAAGTAACTAAAAATGACACTGTACCGTTAACCAAACCACTCATCGGTCAACTATTGTCCAATCTTCAAATAGTAGACAATGATACACTGACGTATTTTGCGGGAATGAACCATCCGTCATACACCTATGTAGAATTTATAAACGGGTTCTCGAAATATATCCGCAATATGGAAATTTCCATTCCTGTTGGACATCGTTTTGCAAAATCAAGAGAACTTCTATTTGCATCCAACCCGTATGATGTTATACAATCGAATCCACTGGTTTTTCAATCAAGAACGTCAAATCCGCTCATCTTATTCGAGAACCACTTATTATTAACCTATGGAAATTTAGTAAATAATACACTGTATTTATGTTTTGCGGATGATGTTCTCAAATATGGAGAACGTATGACCATTGCAACTGATTATTTTATGAAATTGTATTACCCATTGTTGGCAAAACGTGATATTTATTCGAATGACGATTTAATTCAAGCCCGACCCGCATTGATGAAACATACCGATAAAATGATGAAACCCGCCTTTTTTCAAAAGTATAAAAATACAGATGCGTTTTACGATATATATAACAGCCGCATGGGAGAATTGCCCTATTCGAAACAAGGCATCGAGAACTTTCATTTGATTTTACATCCAGTATCCACCACTATATTTCCACTGGATATTGTGTTTAAACAAATGCATGCAACTGTAAATGTGCCATATATTAAATACAATCCGGGGTATCGTCGAGAACCTCTTTACCGACTATATTCAGTGAAACGAACCAAATACGGCAAAAAAATACCCGAGTTGTCGAGAACACAAATCATGTCCTACTCAAAAGTAACCGGCAAACCCAAACAATTGTCATTTGTTGTGAATTATATGCACAAAAATGCAGAAGAACACGTGTTTGTGCACATTAACACAAATGGAGATATTGTTGTAAATGGGTCATGTGCACACACAATGACCCCCACAGAGTTAACACAAGTTCTCGTTGAAACCATTAATCCACTGTTAACTAAAATGAATGATGTGTTAGATGCTTCTGGATACAAAATATCGATGTTCGAAGATGTATACGACGAACGAATTGAGTTTATAAACCTCAAATATACATGTGGCATAACTCGTAATTTTAATATAAAACCCACCGAATTAACCACCATATTGTCGAATGTGTTTCACGTATATGAAGCGGATATTAATAAGGGCGCCATTTTACGTTTTAAGAATGTGGAGAACTACAAAGAAATGAATGCAATGAACGCACTTATTACGCAAATATATAAGACAACAAATGACCTTAGTCAAGTTAAAAAGGCAATTATGGAGAACTTTGTATTAACCGATGATGAGGCTCGCGAAGTTATTAACAAATATTTAAATGAGCACATAATTATAAATGGGAATTATGTAAATAAATCGATCGACGTAGCAGAGAACCCGGGATTTCCATGTTTAATGCGTATGTCGACTGCATATGCCACACCGGAAATCATTATTGAAATTGCCGAAATTAGTTCCATTCATTATATTGATGTTATTCATCGGTATTTGGATGTATTTTTGCGCGTTACACAACATGGTGATAAATCCACCATAAGTAAAGATAAATTACTAAAAATGATGGCAAAAACGAAAAATGTAGAAGACGATTTTGTGCAAGAAAATGTAATTGCATCTACCACCCAACCGATCCAACCATTTACATTAAAGCCGATTACGGATACTCAAGATGAAGGCGACGACGAAGGCATGTTATTTTATGACGACGAAGAAGATGAGGGTGAGGGTGAGGGTGATGGTGCAGGAGAAGAAGACGCGGAAGGCGCGGATGGCTTTGGCGAAGACGACAATGAACAAGAACCGTCGGCTAAAGAAACCAAACCCCCGACCAAACCCGGTCTACTCTTTCAGGATGATGATGATGATGGTAATGACGACCCATTTTTGGGAGGTGCCAGCATGTTTTTCAATAAGATGAAGAAACTGGAACCGACGTTGTTCCGCACAAAAAAAGAGGGAAAGTTTGATTCTTATGCACGCGCTTGTCCAAGCCAAAGTAGCCGTCATCCCGTTATTTTAACAAAAGAAGAATTGGATACAATGGATGAAGCTGCATATGAAGTCGCAATGCCATATGGAACAAATAAGGATAAACAATATTGGTATATTTGCCCGAGATATTGGTGTTTACAAACAAACAAACCTATGACGGACCAGCAAGTTGCTAAGGGAGAATGTGGTGGGAAAATTATAAAGGATATCAAGAAGCCGGACCCCGGCCACTACATATATGAATTTACCGATGAACGACAACATAAGTATACCGACGAAAGCCAGTATACGGGGGATAATTATCGCAGACATAGACCGGGTTTTTTGGGAGTAGACAAACATCCGGATTATTGTTTACCGTGCTGTTTCAAAGAAATGAATACAACCCAACAAATTACGCGTAGACGAGAATGTGGCGTATTGGACCAGCATTTACGTGGTAATAAAACAGTCATCAATAAACTGATAAAACCACCGGGAGAAGTACCTGTTGCAATTGAGAACGAAGAAGAACCCACTGGCGATGATGAACCAGCCGATGATGTTGAACCAACCGATGGAATTCAAGACGCACCCGTCGGTTCGGTCGCGAAACCGGGTCGCATCGGTATGGGCGTCATGGGGGTCGACAAAGTCCACATTGATAAATCCAGATGGGGGTTTTTACCGCTATCTGTGGAACTGTTTTTGAGAACCGATAACTCCACATCTATATCCAAAAACAATCCGGCATTGATAAAAAAGATGGAAACCCCTCTTTTACGATATGGTGTAGAATATTCCGATAAACAATCATTCATTGCATGCATCGCTGATTTGTATACGTATAATAACAATATTCCGGTTCCGTCTATTAGTGAAATGCGTAAAATAATTGTATCCCACATTTCATTGGACGTTTATGTGAAATCAAATAATGGCTCTCTTGTATCTATATTTCAACCCAAAAAGACAATCGTCGACGACATCACGGTAGAAAAATATAAAACGACCGAACTGTATAAGAGCATTGACGATTTGTCAAATGTGGCAAAGAATCGCTTCTTAAAAGATACAATTGCGTCTTACCAAAACTTTATTGCCTTCATGGAAAATGACGACTCATTTATTGACCATACATATGTGTGGGATATAATTACATCGGCAGACACCGGCATCTTTAAAAATGGCATCAATATTGCATTGATTGAAATTGTCGACAACGACATTACAGATAATGTGGCGGTGTTGTGTCCGTCCAACTCGTATGCGGCCAAACCGTTTGATTTGACAAAAGGAACGTGCATTTTATTAAAGCATGATTTGTTTTACACCCCCATTTATTTGTATGGAAATACAAACGCATCGAAACTGACAAAGAAAAATGCGGTCAAAATATTTTCTCATCAAAATACACCCCCCAATTTGTTAAATGTATTTGAAATGATTAATAAAACGACCAGCAAATACTGCAAACCTCGTGCAAGCTTACCAAACGTATACGATTACAAACCAAATCTATCTGCGGTGGAAATTTATGAAATATTGACCGAAAAACGTCTTGTTATCAAAAAACAAGTTATGAATTATCGAAATAAAGTCATTGCATTTATTGTTTCTACTCGTGCGGAAGATGAAACCGGAATATATGTACCGACTGCCCCCTCTGCTGCTATCAAAAACGTGCAACCGATTTTCACAGATGCAGTTGTGTGGCAGGAATATAATGTGACTCGTGACCGACTTACACAAATCGCGAATAAAACGGATGGTAAACTGTTATGTAAACCCGCGTTTAAGGTAGTGGAAGACGGCCTAATTGTTGGCATATTTACAGAAACGAATCAATTCGTATCATTGAGCACACCCGCAGAAAATATCATTGAAGATGGTATTCCAGAATATCAAGTACATGGATATAAAAATAATCAATATTACGAAGCAGACGCCGCGTTTGCAACCGTTTCAACACCCGATTCGGTCCGTACGCAAACCATTCGAAATATATCACTGGAATCACATTTCTATAATTTGTTTCGAAGCAAATTGCGAAATACGCTTGCTGATTATAAATACAAATCCGCTCGTGATGAAATCATATACATCATAAACAACAATCAGTTTTTGTATAAAACGAAAATGAAGAAATTAGAAAATCTTATTCGCCACGTGTTAACGCCACAAATTACGTTTATTGAATTCGACGAAGAAGTTCTCAATCATGTCAATAAAATGAATGCTATCGTAAAACCCGAAGAAATCAATAAAATATGTTTGTTGAAACAAAATAAACTGTGTGCACCACAAAAGCATCTTGTCAGTGGAATTGAGAACGACCGTCTATATTACACACGATTGGCGGATGAACTTATTCGATATACCCGAATTCGCACGTTTATTCTCGACACGTCCAAATATTTGAATATAGGGAGTGTGGAATATCAAGTCGACGAAACGGAAATGTTGTATTTACACTCGCTGTTAGTTGCCGAAGACTTTGATAAATTAGTTGCAATGCATACAAACAAATACATAACTACGATTTCGCGAGATTTTGCAAACCCATTTGTATCGACAAATGCACAAACATCTACGGATGTTGCATTGACCGAACAATATAGCAACACAACTCTTGCGTCATTTGATATTTTGAAAGCGGAGTGTGTTTCAAAAACGGTACCTGTTCTCATGGATAAAAAGAATTGGCGTACGATTTTACATGAAAATGCGGTCGAGCATATATTGAATAACTCGGTTCAATGTAGTTTCTATATTATCATGTTCATATTAAGAGAACATTTACAAATTCATGAAAATATTTATGAAATCAAGCAACGGTTGTGTGGCTATTATGCAACTTTAATCAAATCGAATCAAGTGAATATTTACGATATATTAGGCAAACAAGGAAAACAACAAGTAGTAAATATGTTGAAGACGAATCGAATCGATATAACTACAATGATTATGAACGACACTTATATATTAACGGCGATTGATATCTGGGTATTTGCTGTGAGCATGCAACTCCCTATTATCATTTTTGATTCGAACGATTCTTTACCTTTTGCACCCACGCTGGGGTGGTTGCGTCTAGGCGGAAATCCCGAAACCGACAAATTTTACTTTGTACGTATGATAACTAACACACAATATAATTTGATCACTCCGTCGTCTCCATTGCGCGAGTTAAATGGGTTCGAGCAAATGATTCAGTCACCATTATATGATAAACATATCCAAACCTTTCAAGAATTTATGCAAAATTATGTTATTATTGCGCCGAAATTAAAGCAGGTTCAAGAACGTCGCATGAAAAAATAAATGTCGAAATACCATATGTGGTGTATATTCGCAAATTATTATACACCTTTGAAGATTTTGTATCTATCTAGCGACTCTAATTCAGTGACCTCTTTTGTGGGAACGACATTGCGATGTGATTTCTTTACATAATAGCAGTAATATGTGAATATGATTATTATTCCCGTCATACATCCAAATACAATGTATATACCAGTTTGATTCGTGCTACAACAATCTGCTCTATTATGAGAACAACAATACTTATTGTTATTCTCAACACATATATTATTTGTTCGCATACTTTCGTACCAATAACACTTATTTATTTTACTTCCATCATTACATTTTTGATTGCAATTTGTTTCACTTATCATTGGTGTGGGTTGAATTGTTGGCATTCGTAATAATGATACCGGATACCTACAATAATATACATTCACTGAACAGCAATCGTAACTTCCATCTGCCCTCATACATGTATTGTTATTACATGCGTAATCAATATACCAAACTGAGAAATTACATGTTACATTGTATAATTTCTCGTTTGGACAGGCGATTGGGTCTAAACACGTTGTCATTTATTATTGAATGTTGATGCAGTACATAACAATAATATATCAATTTTATTGTTATCTACTTGGTAACTCTTTTTCATGCATTTTTTGAACATATTTTACACTTTTCTAACATAACTTGTATTTCTTACTCACTGATTTGGTGTAACCGATTTCTACCAATTCCGCGCCCTTGTCGAAATTCAACATGCTGTATCCTTTCAAATCTGCTTTATCCACATAATAATACGTTATCTCGCCGTATGGGTTCTCGCAATCATGGTTTAACTTCGCAAATGGGTTATTAAAATTCTTTTTTACGATTTGTAGTGTTCGCATTACCATGTCTTTTATTGATCGAATTGGTGTGTCATTTTCTTCCATTGGACCATATGGACTTATGTAAGTGATATTCAAATAATTCGATGAATGCACCACGTCCAATAATTCATTGCTCAATGTTCCACCGTCCGCGTATA
>JACCDO012238378.1_pt1 | contig 15355 bp, 9 predicted proteins | sample 7446101 | NCBI WGS metagenome assembly JACCDO01 (sample SAMN15323440, study PRJNA562643) | freshwater metagenome | isolation source: river surface water | place: USA:Blue River Watershed | collected 2017-08-16
CTGAATCATTTGTTGATACTTTTACTTTACGATGTTTATTACTTTTATTCCCATTACGAAAAGGAGACGACTTATTTTCACTAGATGTGATATCATTGTTACCCCCACCAACCTTTTCTAGCCACAATCTCTGTCCTTCAGCGAATAATATACCAACTAGCACGCCTAATGCGCGATGATTACCTTGGACTACGTCAATGCTGTTAATATCCATTAATGCTTTATTTCTCGTTTTCTCATAAAGTCCCTGAATAACCAATTTCGTATATGCCATTTGCAACTCATCAGAAGCAATACCATGTAATGATGGAAATTGTTCACTATAGATAGCTTGATATGCCAATACGAATATATCCGATGCCTTCGACCTGAACGCCTCTAGATCCAACTGCTTGGGGTCCATACCGGCCGCCCTGACCACAGCGGACGCCTTCTGCGCGAACAACACATCGGGGGGCAGCGACATTTCAGGTATTCTAGGTATACTTTTTGATTTTTTTTGATTTTTCTAAAATTCAACTGTTTTAGCCGGTACACACCGGTTTGACGTTATATCAAAAGCTGTGGTGCAACAAATGCGAAGAACCACCCAATCCACATGAACAAAACTTGCACACAGAATTGTTGACTCACTTCGAGCGCTTAAATTCTTATTGATTTCTTCCTTTTTATACGCTTTCAACTACCAGAAACCCACTAGGACTACATCATTAGCTATCAGTTTGTAATCATTCACCATACCCTTATTCCCCTTCTTCTTTATTATTTCCTCTAGTTTTCCTGATACCTCGCGTTTTAAGTGAGTGCCGGTCTGTTTCAAGAAAAAAAAAGTCAACGAACATTTAAAAGGTGCGAGTATGAGTTCGTTGTTCGCCGTAATACGTCAGTCACTGGGCATTGCCGCGCCAGCCAGTCGAAAGGTCGCAAAGGAGAGGCTGTCGATCATGTTGGTGCATCAAAGAAATAGTGACAATATAACTAATTTAGATATGAATTTGCTGCAAAAGGAATTAAGGTAATTATCATGGACATGAGACTATTTACTGGGTTTATACTCACCTTATCACCATTTACTGGCTCAAAAGAGCATGTTGTCACTATTTATACCTATATTTCTTTATGTATACACCACGAAAGACTTTCTTCTTACTATTTTTTCAATTTTAGTAAAGTAGTATCCAAATACCTTAAAGTATCTCAAGATAAACCAGCTCATGTGAGTGTGAAACAAGAAGGCGAGTTTGATCTGTTAGAAATACATTTTCCTTTAGTAAGAGAAACCGCAATTACTCAAAGAAGAGGAATATAAAGATACTGTATATATGAGATGTATTTTATTTCATTATCGTGGTGATAGTGAAAGGAATTGCTGTTTTTTCAGTTGGTTTTATATCGACACAGAATAATTTATGTAGAATAAAACAATTTTTATAAATGTGTTATTTAATAAATGATTGCTAATATTCCATACTTTGATTACCAACTCGCTGTATGCAGCACAGAACCGATGTTGACAACTTAAATTATTTACTATTTGATACATTTGAACAAATACAACACTACTATCACTCCTAATAGCATAATTATCTCTCTATACGGTTGTAGCGATACAAAATTATGCTGTCGTACATAAAAATGGGATTCCGCAGTACCACTATTTCTGGTACTAATATTAGCTACAATATTCCACCAATTTACATCAGAAACGGAAGAATTAACATAATCGTATTGCATATATTGGCTCTTAGATTTTAATTCAGTATTACTGAAAAAATCGTTGACGGCAATCTTACTTGGGGTCAACCCAGTTGTAGTCATAAATTGTACGTGCGAGTATAAAAAATTAGGATCCATTACATTCATCAGTGTTTGCAAAGACACCGTTCTATTATTTTTCAGTGTTGTGTGATATTTATCAAAGAATTCTGCTATTTTGAATGTAAATCTATCAATTAATGCAACACCAAGAACTGGATCAGTATCGTAAGCGTAACTATTCTCACTTGCACCACTACTACTCAAATATGTAATGTTTCGTAATTGAGACATGTACTTGCTGAGAGTAAGTGATTTACATGTATCAGCCATAAACAAGATATTCTTATACATATTCTTTCGTCCCAATTCTTTTATTGATTCCGCAATATCAAATGCAGATATCTCCTCTGTATCATGAAATTTAAAAAACTCGTCCCCACCATGACCAGATAAGTACACCAATATATTACTATCATTATTAGATTGCAATCTTTTACTTATTGGAATGCTTTTATCTGATTTACCACTTAGTAATTGTAAAAATAAATTTCCAGTAACCTCATCACCATGATAATCGATCTCGACATTTTGATATAAATCAATGACCTTCGATAGATCATGATATATACTGCCAGGGTAGAGATTTCTTTCGTTATAAACCAAATCAAATGCATTTAATACAAGGATATGATCATCATTAATACCAAGTGATTTGACGACGCGGTAGATGGAAAGGATATTGGCCAAATGACGATAATTGAACCAGTACCTCGAAGAGTTTACTAATATCACCCAGTTATTAGAGGCCATTGGAACGAACTATGCGACAATGTCAATAATCTCCTCTCTTCTTCGAAGGTCAAAATCTGGACAAATTAATAATTTGACATAGTTATATTGATGATGAATGAAAAATTGTATAATGATTCGAAATTAAATTTGTATTGCAATAATAATACTGAAACGCATATTGCGAATCAAATTATTCAAAGCGAAATTGTTGCAAATAATTTGTGGAAAAAAATGTGTGATACTGTATCATGAGAATTTTTCACTTTTTCCCTCAGGCCGGTCCGCCTATTTTTGTCGTTAGAAAATTTGTATAATTTAATCAACGCGCTCTAGGAGAGACTCGAGGTCTTTCGCTACCAGCACTAACCCTTGAAGCCGTCGATCTTGGCGATACAGCCCCAACAATTGTGCTGTTTTGCATCTGGTCCACACCTGGGCCGGCTATCCGTTGACAAAAAAAAGAAAAATTAAGCAAAAAATAGAAAAAAAATGGAGAACTTTGACAGTTTAGCGGCTGAATACAACAGTTTGGCGCAAAGCTACAAGCTTCAAGTCACCACTAAAGACATCGTGAATAAAGCGAGCACAAATAGCTTACTAAATGACGAAGATTTTGATAAAAATGTTGATAGTTTAATGCAGTCATCTGCATATCATACTTTACTGAAGAATGTAAAGTTTTTAGCGTCAGGTTGGACCCATAGCTCTTGATTAGCCTTAAATCTTTTATATCATGTCACTCATATACTTTTATTTTCATAGAATTAGAGACATTGCAATCTGTGCTACTTCCATCGTTGGATGAGAATTCAGTGACTATTGATGAAAACACATCACCCAGTAAAAATACTAACAACAGCGAAATCAACCAACTAGAAACAATTTTAAATAAATTAAAACATGAACAAGAATTAAGTAACGCAAATGTTATACAGAAAGAGAAAAGAATACAAGAAATGAAAGTTGATTCCAATATAATTAATGTAGTCAATACTAGCAATAATAACACCACTAACGACAATCATACACATCAAGTGGACGTATTATCTCGTCAAATTGATGCTCATAAGAAAAATATATCACTACTTAATGTTCAAAATAACGAACTAAGTGAATTGTATGAGGGTATTAAATCATTAAACGGTATTAAACTATTTGAGGTCAGCGAAGCGAGACATGATACTAGTGATGCGGCCATAGGTATAGACATTCGCATTATTATTCATGAGTGTGAAGCAATATTTTCGTTGGATCAAAATAATACATTGTGTGATATACAGATCATTAACACGAAAAATTCCTTGTCTCATGTAGACATTAATAGTATTTTGCAAGAAGCAAGTACATTACCTGCACCACAAGACTTACGTTATGCGGTATTTTCATTAAAAGCAGCACAAACATCAACCACTATATTGCAGACACACATATCCGCCTTACGTAAGATATGCATCGTCAAGTTGACTGGACCACTATCATTGCAAATTACTCTCAACAATGGTCTTACGTTGCTCGTATCAGTACATGAATGCTATCCCGAAATCCCTGGTGCTGTACATGTTGATAGTATGTATGGTATCGGAGGATGGAGCGCCGATGAATGCACAGTTATGAAAGCAATAAGTAACTCGAAATGCTTCAGTAACATTGTTGATCTAGTCGATAGTATCATGAGTTATGTTAAGTAGACGATATTATTCACATAGTATTTAAACACAATAATTAAACATTTTTTTTTCTTTTTGTATTATGGTTCGTCTCACTCTCTGGATTTGATCTTTTACTTTTGTCTATGGTGGACGGCGTGTTGCTTTTTGCAGCGACTTGTAAACAATTTAGCTCTTCATTGATGCCTTGAATACCCGTTTCAAGACATTCAATTTCGTCGTCAATATTGTTAAAGTCTCCGTATTCGGCCAGTATTTCGTCTTTGCGCTGTATTGCAGCCTCTAAGTCATTAATGATAGCAATGTCATCATTGATTTCGGTAAAATCATTGCTACTGACTGGGCTTTGACCGCCAAATATGTATTCCAATCTTTGATCCGGATCTTGCGGCATTTTTACGTTTGGATTAAGGATACCATCCGAACCTAGCCTTTCACCGGTGCGTGTGTAGTACGTGGACAGCGAATGTCCTAACCGAATACTCTCTTTTCGGTGCAGCAACGCGGTTTCTAAGTCGTCAATCAATATATTATTTTTACATATTGTCCAGAAAATTGTATCACGCAATTTTTCATTTTTTCTATCTAATTTTAGCAAATTAACTAAATACTCGGGGTTCCCAGCTACCCTCTTGCCAGAGGGATTTAGCTTTTTTAGTGGTAACGTCTGTGTTTTAACCTCTTCGTCACTGCGAGGTCGTTTCCCAGCTGATGTTGGAAAATAAAACTCCGTCTGACTTTCATTAGAAATGACAGCAAATCCGTTGTCATACAACAATTTCGCGGTAGTATCATCTTTAACCACCATGATCTCCATGTATTGACGTAGCGCCCAGGATAACACGTACGCTGTTGACTCGTCATCTACATACGCTAGATTCACTAATTGCCCAATAATCCCATTTTGATAAGTACGAATTGCAGGATGATTGTTGATCTTTGGTTTACATTTTGGCTTTCTAAACTGTGACGCCAATGCCGACAATTCAGTCGCTTGACGCTCCAAGTTTTTCTTAAGATCGCGCAGTATTGGCAAGGTGATGTCATCATCGCCGACCAGCGACCTTAAACCAGGAGTAGATGCATTCTTCAGCAATATTAATGTTTCTGATTTGCACAAATTAATTTCATTCGTAGCATCATTGCGCCGTCTATCTAGTTCCTGCTTCTTGACTATTAATTGTTTTAATTTGGCATTAAGGGACTCAACGCGATGAGACCTTGCTGTGTCAGAACAAAAATTAAACTCCGCTTCGCATGAAACCGTAGTAGAATCAACTGTAAACAGTAATCCTATTTTCATATACGAGGTACTACTACCAACATGAGGCAGGATGCTCAGTACGTCGAATCTTGCCGTAGAGTTATCCCCATCCATGGTTGCTTGGACAAAACCATTCGAGTCGGCATCTTCAAGCAAAGGCATTTCATCAGAATCAATGTCGTGTGGCTTCACTGTGCTCACTCTGACACTTGACGAAGAAGGGAAGCTGGTCTTGTTCCCCTTACTGTCCACTGCATACAGGATTACATTCGTTGCTATAATGTTCGCATTCTTCTGCTTACCATTAGACACAACTGTGCTAGATATCTGTAGTCTACTCTTGGGATCCAAATCTATGGCTTTGAAGACGCCTGATCGGACAATCAATGGCACATTCGTTTTTACTTCCCGGGTTGATCTAAAATTCAGCCTGCTTTCGGTGTAAGATATTTCCAAATTATATTCCCCCGGTACCAATTGTGAGCGCAGCGCCTGACTAGACATCTGCGAATCAACGATGCTGTCCTCGTCACTGTTGTTTAGATCAATGCACCAAACTTGTCGCGTTAAATCAACATTCTTTTTGCAATTAAATGCAAATACCTTCTTTGCTTTCCCCCGATTAGCTTGTACAATCCGCTCTACCCGCACGGTAATATCCATCTCATTGGACACGTAAGGCACACTGTCATCTGTTATAGCCTTAAGATACAATGCAGGGAAATTCTCATCGCAACAGACATCAACCGTTGATAAAGCCATAGTTGTACTCAGGTCATTGTACAAGCTAAGCGCGGTAACGGCATTAGATTTCACGATATGGAACAAAACGTGAGCCGACTTCAAAGGAATCGCGACAATTTTGTCCTTTCTATAGTGACAGCTGAATACCACATAAAAGTCGCTGATGCTGTCAGTCTTGAAGCGGTTACTCATCTTTTGAAATATTTCTTCAGTTGAACCCAATTTCATTGATATTCTACCACTATAATCAGGCACTACGACTTTAGCCGTTTCTAATGGTAGAGTCTCTACAGTGGCAGACGAGTCACTAGGGGCCTCGAGTTGCAGCGCCACCGACATTGATAGCGACTTAGGCTTGAAGGAAGTGAGTGTGTTATTCATCTTATCATTAACAACTAGAACAACTTCAGGGAAACTTGAATCAACACTAATTTGAACAGATGCACCTTCATTTACGTCAAGGACCACTGGCGATAGTACACCGACACATGCTGGTGCACCGGGAATACAAAATGATTTAATGTGTGCGCTAGTGAAATGATTTTTATCGTCATTAACTACAATGTACACTGGTGAATGTACCGGGATATTATTAGGAGCCACGAATTTATCGGCGCTTATTACATATCCATTTATCTCGTTACCACTAACATCTAACTGCGTGCCTCGCGCCAACGCCACTTTGTACACCTCGTTGTCGACATCCATATCAAAGTCGTCGATGGCATCTAGATCTTTACTCGAGATAGTAAGATTCGGCATGAACTTGAGGTCGTCTAAATCTGCAATTGGATTTTCATTTTTATCCACAAGATAAATGAGCCTTATTTTTTCAATCACGTCGTCGGTGGTGGATACCATCAACCCTTCATTCAAATTGGGTGACGTCAGTATGCGCCATGCAATGGGCACACCAGCCGATACATTAATGTCGAACTTACAAGCGAAAATTTCATCGAAAGAATCCAACTTTGCAGTGACTTCAAACGACAAAACTTTAGAATCACATTTTTTGGGAATAGTCAATGAAGGAAGCTTCTCCTTTTCTGGCTGAATTCGAAAACTGTTACTTTTCTTGCTCGATTTAGCAGCCTTTTTTTTGTCCTGCAACCAGGAGCATGTGATTCCGCTGCTAAGATCCTGGTAGCAATCATCTAAGTTTGATACATAATTTCCATTTTTATCAAGAAAGTGAAAAGTTAAATCGTCAATGACGACACCCATCTCTTCAACCCAGTCAACATCATCGCGGATAAGGTTCTTGCCCCGATATATCACCATTGAACACGGCCGTATTGACGGTAATATTTTGACGGTTATCAATTGCGCCAATAACTGCACTGGTTTACCGTCTGGTCCTATCATAAAGACCGTGATTGTCTGGATTTCGGTGACTCCTTTCACATTGATGCTTACATTTTCTTTGACTCTGACTCCTGGGAAGCAAATGGTTCCATCAGTTTTCACTTGAATATCTCCGTATTTATTTGATTCGTAAGCTAATGGACCACTTTTATCTAATTTAACATACCAGGTTTGACCTAACGATGGCACGGTTAAGTTGTCCCATTTATCCATGACAACCAAATCTAATGTAATCACGTCGTCCTGACTCAGGGTCACGCTACCGTCGGCTGGATTTGTGGGTGGAGACTGCATCAATAGTTTACTTGGTTCCCCGGGAACACATTGCATGTTAAAAAATCTTGGTTCTATAAACAGTACCGTCTCGCGCAATCCTTTTCCTTTGGACGGATTTATAGGATTCGCGGAAAGATCGCACTCACCCATACTAACTTCAAACTGCAATGTCTCTACAGTCGTGCCTTGAAATAACGTTCCACTGCTACCACTGGGTAATGTTAATTGAAACTGGTCACCAAATATGTTTAATTGCCCTTTATCTGATTTATCTATTTCAAACTTGGGGTTTGCAACAGGTTTGGGGGTAGACACTTCAAATATTTTAATATTGGGATGATTGATACAATTCACCGACACTGCAACGGTCCCTTTGTAATCGTCCAATATCTTCCCCTGAATATCAGTTACCGTGCAGGTGAATGGTGGTAACATGCCGCCTAATCGCAGGAATCCGGCTGTTTCAATGTTGAAATTGAATGATTTCTTGCTGAAAAATGTTTTAATATTGAAATGTTTAGTGAAAATGATTCTGCTCGCCGTATTACTGCTGCTGACGAGTGTGGAAATATCCAACACGTCGACGACTATGCGACATTCTCCTTTGGGAAACGAGACATTGTAATAAGAATACTGAGAATCGTGCACAATTCTATTTCTATTATTCGTATCAAATTTTTCTTCAATTTTTTTATCCGGATTGTATCTCCAAAGTTCATTTTCAATTCCTGCATCAAGAATAGTTTCGTTGTCGGCATTTTCAACACGATATTTTACTTTGTATCTATGACTTTTGACAAGAGGATCTCCGCCAGGTAAGCATACAACAACTTCGTTGCGACCGTTTATTAGTTGGATACCAGCCTTGTAGTACTTCTTACCGGCTTCGATCTCGGCCACTGAGGAGCCTAATTGGATATAATTCTTGTTCACTTTGCCGGTTTGGGTGATTGTTGGACACATACTTTGAACGTCCGGATACAGCACAACTTTGATATCGGTTACGCCTTGCAGCTTCAATATATCTATTTCTTTATCGGATACAAACGGCCCAGACTTGTTACCCGCAGATATTTCAATTAAAGCAACTGATTTAATATGTTCGTCGTTACCGTATATCTCCAACGGCAATCTCTTGTACCTAAAGAAGCAAGGGCCGTGATAATAATCACGGTAGGGTTCTAGTTCCTCAAAAGCTATAAATGCCGTTACTTTCGCGAATTCAAAAGTTTGCGCTTGCGACGACTTGATCTTGATGTGGTCGTTGATGTCGATGACTACTTTATTGTCCGCAATTTTTAAACTTTTAAATGCAGAAAAATGACTTTTTTTCATCACATTTGACAGTTTTAAATGTTGTTCGTATTCTATTGAGGCAAAATTATATGTGAGTTATTAAGGCGATAAAGTAGTGCGGTTGCTCGACGTACCTAAGTATCTTCCCTCTAAATAGTATTCGGAATCGAAACTTTTATGACATGTGACCACCCAACTCTCGAATAAAGATGGGATTTTATTTGGTTTGTAATTAAACTGATTCGCCCGATAGCTATTTAGCCATAAATTTATATCTGGATCCACTTGGATGCGCAACTTGTTGTTGGTTATTGGGAAATCGCGGTCAAAGAATAAGAATCCTTTTATTCGCGCTTTCCAGTTTATCGGAATGAACTTAGTCGGTAATTGCAATGCCGTGTACTGCTTTATACTGCTGAAGAATGGCAATTCGTCCACGTACGACTCGGGGACTAGTCGGTTCATCCACAATATATTAAATAACGATATTTTCTTGTCATGACTAAGAGCAGGACGCGTTTCTTTGTCTTCTTCGGAGTTGCTATCTTTGCCGTAGGGATAATAAAATAGTATTCCCTCTACAGTGACCATGTTCACCTCCTCGACATTTAATGACTGCGTGTTTCTAACATTGCCGACAGTAGCTTTAGTGCTATAGTGCGTAGGATCTGGTACCTCAATGTTGAAGCGAAAAGGGGCTTTGGCTTTCTCAATAAATTGACATGTTCCATATGTTTTCAGGTCACGCAATGAAATCATCGGATAGGCAATTAAACCATTGAATATGCAAGAGTAAAAGATATTAAGATTGCCTATTGATGATGTTGGTAAATTACTACCTTTATCATTATTATATCGACCACGACCTAGCTTTTGTAATGCCTCACAATTATTAAATTGTGCAGGTAATTCCCCACCATTAATTTGTGGTTTAAATTCTATTTTTTGTAATATATTATTAGGAGTATGATCTGGATGTAAGTGAAAATGGTAGATATCCCCCAATTCATCCGCAATGTCATTATACTTGTATAGGACGATCCCGTCGTCAGTTGTTCTGTTAGTGTCAATGATACTTTCTATAATGTTACGCGACAATTTGATTATAATGTAAGTAAAATGCTCATACTCCTCCTCAATAGCATTTAATATACCAGATAAAATATCACTATTAGAAAATAAAAATTTTTCTTCTGGTGACATATTTATAGTTATATTGTCACCACCAATACCACGCGTGATAACATCACTTTCAAATACATTCTCATTACGCTGAAATTTTAATTCGAATATTTCTTTATCTAATGTTAACTCCATAATTTGATTGCTATTAACTGCTCTAGTAACAACACGGAGACGTTGACCAAGGTAAAATCCAGCTTCTTTAGCACCCACACCGTACATTGATATAAATTTGCCTTCTTCTTGTGATAATGATGACAATTTCTTTGTATTTTGATCTAATGAATAGACAGCAAATTGTCTTAATTTTTCAAAAGTCATTCCACCACCATTATCACTAATAACACAGTAACCATAATCTAACTCTGTACTTATATCAAAGTGAATACCTATTTTCCAGTCACTATTTTTATTAATTTTACACGCTTCCATAGAATTATCAATAAACTCGGCTAATGCATCTGATACGCGTGAAAAATGTGATTTACCAGACTCTGTTATGGTGCGATAATGTGGTGTGAACATGATACTAGTCTTTGTCGGCTTTGACGGAGACCCCATTTTTCCCTTCTCCGACGACTTGTTACTCATCTTGTCGCTAGTGTCTCTGCGCCTACTTCAGGCATCAAGCTGCTATAAACTACTACAAATCGCGATAACTCGCAACTAACTTTTTTGCCAAATTTTGAAAATTTAATTTTTGGTACTATTTTTTAAAATCCCCTGGCAGCCTGGTTTCAAGAATTTGAATCCGGAATTGACTTGAAATGAACATAATGTAAGTAGTCGTCTAGGAATGTTGTGAGCTGTAACAAATTGCTAGCGACAGGAGACAGTAGTGTAGCATGTAACGACAGAAAACAATACAAAAAGTGGAATTAGCACCACAATACTCTGTAGTTAGTCCCTAAATCTTTCGCGCATTACCACCATTTATTATTCCGCACTGCACGAGCAATTTAATTACAGATTTTAATTATAAAAATTCATTTATATAAAGCACAATTGGTGTGGATAAATACTTTCACTTATTTTTTGGCGATTTTCTTTGGGTACATTGATGAGTGTCCACGATGATACGGCGGTGATTTGCCAGCATATACTGACAATTTAATCACTACAGAGAAATGATGATTCATGCGGTTGTAATTTTGTTGTTATTATTAGTACGCCATAATAATTCATCAATCAAACTACCGCGTAATGTGTGGCGAGAAAATAGTAAAATCCATCATGAAAGACTTGTGCAATTATTATATCCACCTGTTGAAGGTAATAAAATTGATCGCTATGACGACAAAGCTTTAAAAATACGGCGAAACAATGTTGTTCAAAACCCAATTTATAATTTTTTACATTATTATTATAGTTTTTCATATAATGATCTAGCAAAATATTCTGTAGGTATATTAGACAACACCGAGTTGGCTGATGTATCTTTATCGGATAGTGATGTCATAAATATGAAATACTTTGATTTTGATTTTAATCAATATGATATTAAAAAAATGGTGGATAATACACAAAATAAATTGGGCAAAACTTATTTAAATGATATACATAAACGTTATGAAATTTTGTCATTATCAACTTTGAAGCCACCAAATTTGAATTGCTTTGGTAAACATGAATGGGTAAGTCATAAGTTATACATAATATTATCTCGGGTGTTCCTTATTTATCATTTATTTTGTAATATTTTAGGCAATGTTGTATAATCCAACCTTTAAAAATTTAACAAATCATCAACCATTACTGCGTTTACGAGTTAGTCAGAGTACAATTAATCAAGTTGTGGAAGATAGTATCATACATTGCACTCATTTTGATGCTTTTCGTTTCTTTCAACCTGAAGCAAAGCCTTATAATGAACATGATTTATCACGCCAGAGGCAACAAGAACATGAGAATATAGCTTGCATTCACTATAATATGGATTTATTTAAGTATGCATACGCTATTTATCCACTATGCAGTTCCGAATTATTAATGAATTGCTTAGAACTAGCAATTTACGCAAGAAAAGTGGACATGTTAGCATCACCGTATGATGTAAAAGATTATATCCACGACATGAATTCGATAAATATTGAAACAATTGATGGCAGAAAGAGGTACATTCAAGAACAAGAATATATCATAGACCGAGCCAAACCACTAAGAGAAGAGCTTCTGCTTTATTACAAATATATCATTAATTATATTGTCGACAAAGTATAGTTACCATTTTGCTCGATTTGTAGATGTTGTTGATGGTATTGTTTGATATTCATATGATGCGATACTGTTATAAATGTAATATTATTCCAAATCAATAAATTATATACATGGGACTCCAATGCTTCATCAATGGCTGACGTGGACTCATCCAATAACGCCAACTTTGGTTTATGATACAAAATTCTTGCTATTTGAATTTTTTGTTTTTCACCGCCGGACAGTATAGCGCTATAATCATAAACCCCATTAATTCCGTATTTATTTATCAAATGAGTTAGTTGCAATTCTCCTAGTAATGAAGATATCAATTCTTCGTCGGGCAGTACATCGATTCGAGGGTAGATAATGTTCATTAGCAACGACGCGTTCGGCAATATATAAGGACTCTGGGGAAGGTATAAACTGCTCTCCGTAATCGAGATATTGTTCTGGTTCTTTTGGCAGCTAATTCCTCCTAAATATCTCATCAATGACGTCTTGCCGCAACCGCTTGGACCTGTTATGAACAAATTCCTTCCTTGAATCAACTCGAAAGTTAAATTACGAATCAACAATTGCTCGTTATTATTAGGAATATCTACGTTTTGTAGTTTACAAATAACACGATTCTCGTCACCAAGGAACACACTGCTATTGGCATTACGAGGGCGGTAATTCATGTTCAATTCATTTAAAATATCATCAAATTTTCGGATTCTTTCACTTACGCCAATTACCTTGAAAACGTCTTTGCTGGAAAGAATAATATTGCTGATGGAGTAGCGCAAGCTATTCATCAGTCTCAAGTAATTGTGAACTTTCTCGTACGAATTACTATTATTAGTATTATTATTGTTGTAACAAGCAATCTGCTCGCTAAACATGTGTACTTGATTCAGTATATCGCGATATTCGCCTTCTAGACTCTGTTCATTACTGTTGAATATGATTGTTGGCTGTCGAATATATGACATGGTCATGGACACGGTGACATAGTATAGTAACATGTAGTACACACCTTCCATGGAATAATTGTGTTGGATTTTATTTATTATGACTATAGTGTCAAATAATGGGTTTATCAAATGAAAAAATGTCGTAACAATAGATTTGCTGAAATCGTCAACATCTGTACTAAGTATGGACGGAATTGACATCAAATTATTATTATTATTTTGAATATTGTAATATGATTTATTCATAAAATACTTGTCAAGCAAATAACTACTTATTAATTTCCTCAATTCTAATGTTAATATATTACTAAAATAAATTGTTGATGCATTAAACAATGACGATGGTACAAATAAATATAATAACTTTTTGATGTTATTTGTTATATTTGTTGTATTATTTGTTATAATACTTTCTTCAACATTTGTTATCAATGGAATGATATTAATCTCACATATTGATTTTAATAATGTTGATGATAACGATAGCATAAAATATAACATAATTTTACTATTATCATTTATTTTACTTGATGATTGAATTGATTGATCTTGAAGTGGTGTATGGCGACGATAAGTTATAATTATTCGAAACAATAATTTCATTGTATTAAATAATTTCTTCATATTTTGATGTTGTTGTTGCTGCTGCTGGTGGTTGCTATTATTAATTTCAACGCTGCTGTTATATTTATCATCATGAGCAATAGTAGACGCATGATATATCGCATAACAAATTGATGAAAGTAATGGAACGAGTGGTGATCGTGTGCTATCCATTTCTCAAGTTAGCCCACGTAAACATCCATGTGACAGGATGTCAATAATCAAATATTCGTCGATTGTATTGCGACTTCTTCTACCCAGACATCACACTTGCTTTAGCACAATAAAATGATGATGAAGATGCATCATGATGAATCATTGCAATGCGGCCCCACTCCTAGCTAAAGTCTTCTAAAAGAGTGAGAAGTAGTGGTTAAGTACACGATAACAACACTACACAAACTTCGTATAGATACTGTATTAATTATTTTTTCTACCTCTTTTAGCTAGTCATGACGCCTTGTGCGGAACCGCATGATAATTGTCCGTCTATGTTTAGTACTTCAGAGTCTATTGGAAAATCAAAACAAAAGTTAAAAATGTTGCGATGTTTGTAATTTGGTGGCGTTGAGTAAATAGTTGCCATCATCTTAAGTTTGTGAATACTATGAGCAAGTCGCAATGTGACGCCTAGAGTATCAAATAGAATTATCGAAAGTCAATGCTCTCTTCTTCTGCACAGCAATGACTAAAAAACTAGAATAACGTTAACATGATTGTCAGACCATCATGGTCCAACTACCGGTACGGTACAAAAAGAGAGTCCTTTTGTCCTTATGGAAAAAAAAAATTTAATCTTCTATTAGACTTAGCCTAATAATACCATAACTCATGATGAATGAGAATCTCAGGTCCTTCCGTAAATTACTCTGTTTCATGCAAAAAGAATATGTATTGACACATTGCATGAGAAAAAATGGCAAAAAATGACGTGAGAATTATTTACAAAATGAATGATGAAGTTACGACTTATTTTTTTGTTATTCATTTTATTTTATTCATTGATGACACATAACTCAGAAAAAAGCATCAAATATTTTTAAATGATACCAAATGCAATCTTATGAACGAAAAATTAGTCCGAATCATCGTTGGAATATAATGTTTCAACTATATATTTATTCATTAATACTCTGTCACTTTGATTTAATCCTGTTATACCATACAGACCGATGAAATCAATGCTATTCAGTAATTGAGATTTTTTAGGGTTTAATAATGCCCAACGATTACTTGGTATGATGTCATTCCTA
>JACCDO010138726.1_pt1 | contig 15354 bp, 12 predicted proteins | sample 7446101 | NCBI WGS metagenome assembly JACCDO01 (sample SAMN15323440, study PRJNA562643) | freshwater metagenome | isolation source: river surface water | place: USA:Blue River Watershed | collected 2017-08-16
CATCGACGCGATGGTAAACGACAGCATATTATAAACTAGGGAATACTGAATTTCACTAAGTACAGGCATACGTTCCTCCCGGTGGAGTTGTTGAAATTCTTATTCCACCTTTTTCTCTAGTTTAGCCGCTTTTGAACTGATGGGTATTCTTTTCTTTAAGTGACTGATAAAAAAGGAAAATCGATTCAAATTCTAGTTTTTGAATCGGACTTTATCAGGACCTGATGCCCGCAGTCGAATCCACGTGAGCGTGAGCAGGTGCGGAGGGGTGAGGCTGCAAGCGAGTCCGATGACCAGGGTCGGGAGCCCAATTGGGGATTCAAGAGAGGCGAGGACCTCGAATGATCTGAGCGCGAACCATCCTAGAGTGACTACGACAGGAGGGCCCCAGAACGGAGCGCCTTGGACATAGTAACTGGAAACTGAGAATGCGGGGTTTCGAGATCGCAGGTACTCGATCTGATCTGCGAGGGAGGTCAACGAATGCCAAACCAGAAAGTAGGTTCCAAACCCTGCCCAAAGTGAGGCCTGCTGGTAAACAACTAAGAGGAGTGCAAATTGAATCCAAATTTTAGGCCGAGCGCGACGATCGAAGTTTAAAAGGACTCCTGAAGTGAGAGTCAAAAGCCCAATACCCCACGACTGCCAAGTAAGCTCCGCAGGCCAAACATTACCGACAAATCGAGCTAAATTCGATCCCAGATCGAAGTCGATCCCGGCGAGAATCTCGAGGGTTTCTTGTCGATGAAATAAAAAGGGAGTGAAGACGAGTAGAGTCCCCAAAGTGCAAAAAGCGATCGTTGCCTTTCCGATACTCTGTGTTTGGTTACGTGACGCATGACTCTTTATAACGCTCGAACCCCAAATGAGAGATTCTCCAAAATGCCATACCGAGAAAAGGAGCAATAGCGAGACAGCCGCTTCGGGTTGGTTCAGGTACAAAGCGCCGAAGAAAAACGTGCCAAGTAAATACGCTCCTAAAACTCGGGAGAAGTGGTTCGCTTTGGGGAGGCTTGCCTTTACGAGCGCTAAGTCCATTGAGCCATGAGGTAGCCCGATGAGAACAAGAAGAAAAAGTAATGTCACCGTTCTCAGCTCGGGACGAAAACGATCAAGCGCGAGGATCCCGAGAGATAGGAAGCACTGAATTGGAAATCTGTGTTTCAGGAGAAATTCGGTCATAGGAGTGAGTGACGATAAACGGCTTTGAGAAAGGGCAACCACGGTAGTTTCCAAAAGATCGCGATTTCTTGCAGGACCGTGGTGTCTTCGCTTAAAAATTCGAAAACCCTCTTGGCAGAGGTCTTTTTAAAAAGACTCTCAAAAATCTTGGGCATCGATTTAGGATCCTCCACCAAAATATTTAAGAAGAGCTGATCATAGAACCGAAAGCGTTTTGACGTCCGGTAGCGGTTGACCTGTATTGTGCCTACATTTTCGGAAAGTGGAATTTGGGCAAGCTGATCGAAAGAAGAACTGATCAAATGGGAGTCTCTCTGAATTCGATCGAATGTGTAACCCGTACTCGGTTTCACGAGTCCCGCCGCGCTGCCAATGTGGAATACGCGTTTTCCTTCCTGCGTTTGGAAAAGAGCATCACTCATTGGGATTTGCCCAAATTCAGGCTCTATTAATTCAAAATCGTCATCTGCGAGCTTCAGAATGGTGTGCAGGTATACTTTCAGTTGATGCTCGTAATACTCGAGTTCCAGTGTGGCTTTCGAGAATACTGTGAACTCGACAAGGGCTTCAGTGGCAGAAAAGGGTAGAGTGTAAACGAACGAAACTCCTCTTTCTTGCTTGGTTCTGAAGTCCATGAAGTTGACTGTAGAGGGATCAAAGAGCGGCCTCTTTGTTCTAATTTTCCAGCCCAAAAAAGACTGAACACAGTTGTATCTTCCCTTTTGAAAGGACGAAAGCGCAGGAACGCTATTAAAGATCAGGTTAGCCTTAAAGTTGAGACCGTCAGACGTGATAACCTCTCCCGTCTCCTTGTTGATGGACCTCACTTCAGCGACGTGAAAGTCGACCCCGTAGCTCTTGAGTTTTCTGGTAATGCGCTCATGAAAATCGGAACCCTGAATCATACGATAGCGGTAAGGAAGGAAAACTAAGGGTAGGGGTTTTTCTGGAGATAGATTTTCGGAGGTCTCTTTGCCGCTATAGAAAGTACCCGAAGACCAGGAAGCGGATTCGAGGTCTGCAAAACGATCGGAACGAGTAGATGCGGTCCACTCGCACCAGGTTCGCTCCCTGGCGGAATTTGGATCGGCTTCGATGACCAAAATATCCGACCCGTTTACTCCGAGGTCGTCTATCCAACGGAGGATGAGGCTAAGGGACGCGCAGCCACCCCCAATAAAGATGAACTTCCGTGTCTGGTCATCCTTAGTTTTCATTTGCTTAGGCTAATCATTGATTCCGTGATCTTGATATTGTTTTTTATCGAACAAGGAGAGGGGCTAGAATTCCAATTTTTGAGGATTCCAGGCTGTGTCCTCGAGGACACATATTTTCAACACCCACTCGCTTCATGCAAAGTAAGAAGGTGTTTTGGGGGGACAGGGGTGACCGTTAAAATTCTCGTCTACGCTTTAGTTTACGTTGTTATTCTTTCGGCCGGCCCTGCACTCGGTGCTGATCTCGTTCCGCGTGACGTGGAAGGCATCCAGTCTTTGCTCCAACGAGCAGACAAACAGGTGGACAATCTCAGTGGTGGGTGTCGTCCAGATCCCTCAGATGGCTCGGAGCTCGCGACAGGCGCTCGGCGGGTGATGGCAACAACTTATCAGAGCTGCAGTGTTTTGGAGCTGCCGCCCTATCAACCTGAGACTGACCCAGTGATCGGGATAGTGCAGGATAAGGGCACGGGAAAAAGAAAAGTGACGAGTGCCTCTTCTCTGGTCACAAGTCACTATTATCTGAGAACCGTTCCGAATCCTCCACCTCCCGGGTGTCGTGACCCGCGCGTGCCCCCTACCCTTTATTCGTTTGGAGCGAAGCCGAGTGAGTGGCTTTATCGAAAGTCAGGCTCTCTTGATCTGTTTTCTGATCTGTCTCAAAACGGTTTCTGCGAGAATGCCGGGTATGAGTGTGGTGGACTCTCAGCGCGTGGGATGGATTGCTCAGGATTTGTTCTGACCTCGATGCTTTCGGCTGGACTCAACATCGCTCCGGGAATTGAGCCGCCGTTTGGTGGTACGGCAGTGTTTGCAGCTGCTGCAACGACAGCAGGAAGTTGCTTCAAGCAGGTTCCTCTCACACCCATGGGACAGTCCCTCAATGAAGGTGATTTGTTCTTAGTGGAGGGAGTGCACGTAGTGGTGATCGATTCAGTGGGGGCTGATCCATTTGGAATCCGCAAAGCGAAAACTTGTGATGAAATTGACCCCCTTAACTTTGATTTTCGGGTTTTACAGAGTTCTCCGACGGGAGGTCAAATTGGAGTGAATCGAATGGAAGCGAGAGATTATTTTGGTGGACTCGCTCAAATTTCCGAGAAGGGTGGAGCGGATATCCAGGCCCCTTTGGCTTTCCTGGGCCCGATGCTTCTGCGTGCTAGAACAGTCTGTAGGGAGATGAGAGGTGAGGTTTTGAACTACTCGGCTGTTAGCGATAAAGCGAAGTCAGCATTCTCTAAATCTCATTTCTTACGACACTCGGGGGAGTCGGTAACGGGATGTGTGAAGCCTGAGAACAAGCGGCCCAAACTTTCGGGTGAGGAGTGCATCGCTGGCTGTGAGTTGAGCGGATAACTCAGATTGCTCTCTGGGGGTCAGTTGTACACTTGGAGGGCGAGGAGTGCCACCAGCGCGAAAAAGCCCCAGTAGATGGAATGTGAGGACTTACTGACTGTTTCGATTTCCTGATGCTTGAGGTTTCGCATGGTTGATTCAATTTCCTTATCGTTTTGTTCGGAAGGAAACCGTCAAAACTAAAGCACTTCTCGCTTACTCAGAAAATAAAATTCCAATGAACGAACAGGTTTTGAAGCCCGACTTGAAGGAGGAGCAGGAGAGGGGCGATGACTCCAAATAGAATGAGTGTGGGGATATGCTCAGCCACCAAGAAGAAAAGTACGGGCAGTACTACTACAAATCGTCCTCCACTTCTCCACAGCACCGCTGAGCCGAGTAAAGTAGCAACTGAAAACAAGAGTTCGGGTCTGAGATGACTCTTGCGGAAAAGTCCCCAGACACAGAGTCCGATCCCAGTGCCGAGGCAGAGTGCTCCGTAGGTACGAAACCAAAACGGATCAATGCCGATTGGAGGAGGAGACTGCCACTGCGAAATCCATCTCGCAAAGCTGTCCCAGCCCTCACTTCCAGCCCAACCCGGGACAAACTGGCTTTTGCTAAAAATAAAGGGATCGCCCGTGAGGAACTGAAAGTATGCGAGAACCCCCATGATCCCAAGACTGGGCAAGCCTACAGATCCTAACCATTTGTAACGAGATGAGGCGCTCTTTTCGGCTGCTGCAAGAAGTGCGAGTCCACCGATGAGCGCGCTCCCCACCACTCGCGTCGCCGTACCGCATGCTCCAAGGATACCCGAGAGTATCCAGTGTCCCTTTCTGGCGAAGTAGAAGCTCATGCAAGTAAAGAACAGAAACTGTGCCTCAGAATAAGTGTGGGTCAGAATAAAGCTAGAGGGAAAAAAAAGCAGAAGAACAGCCGTCTTACGGGCCACGAGTTCACTGCGAGAAACCTCGTATGCCCAAAAATAGACTGCACACGTAGCTGCGATTCCAAAAAACAGTGAGATCCACCAGCCTGACCAAAATGGATCTCCGATAATCTGGTCCAATCCTCTTATCAGCATCGGAAAACCAGGAAAGAAGGCAGTGTCTTTTTGAAGCGAGTGTTGCGCCGTGTTTGTGTAACCGTCCCGTGCGATTGAGAGGTACCAGTTCGCGTCCCACACCAGTCTACCTTGATAAAAGGGTCCCCTGAGCGCCACGCTCTCAAAACCTCGGCTTTCATACAGAGGTGAGGGCGTACGAAGAAGCCCAAGCGTTACGGTAGCACTCAAAAGTCCAGCGTGAGCGAGTGCGAGAGTGATGGGAAAGCGAAGCGCTTTAAATGTTATCACTCGAAGAGTTTAGAGCTGCTCAAGACTCTGCGTCCACCCCCGGACAGCCTGACGGATCTTTTCGAATTAGAATTCCTTGAGAGGAGGTTTCTTTTGAGATAATGCATAGCGTCAGAATTTCCGAGTTCGATATCTGGAGTCTATTATGCCGAATCATTTACGTCTGAAATGGAATGTCGCCGCTCTCACTCTGATCTCGCTGGGTGGGGTGTGGGGTGTATTTCCCGCTTGGGCAAAAACGCCCATGATTGAACTGGGAACGGCAGCGAAGCCTGGGGTCCGACTCGATCTTAAGGTGAGGAGTGATACCGACTCCGCTAGGTGGTGTCGTGACCTGCAGGGTTTGATCCTTCGGTCCAGACCTGAGGCCACGATTCTCGGCTGCGGAGTAGAGTTTCAGGGTCAACTTTCAAACACGGACTATCGTGTTGAACTCACTCTGAAAGGAGCTGAGCCCGGTGACTCTACTCAACTTCGGATCACGAATCCGCGAGAGCAGGGGGGCTTACCCATGGATCAGCTGCACTGGCCATTAAATGAGAAGGCTGATTCAAATGACTTATCGAAGAGGGAGGCCCTTCAGCAAGCGCTCAACAATTTCTTCGAAGTTGAAAAGCGTGAACGATCCATGAAGGAGCTCTTGCTTGTAAGAGGAGTGAGTGAATCGCGTGAAGTTCGTTTGAGTGAACGAGGACTCTACGAAGATTCCTCTACGGGCGAACAATTGAGTTTCGACGCCGCTTATGAAGCTTTTATGCAGGAGCGTTCTGAGAATCGCCAATGGTTGAAAGCGAGTGTTCAGATTGCGGCTGTACTCGGAGTCGGAGCGATTTGGTATTACTGGGATAAGGAGTTTAATGCTCAAGACTGGGAATACACAATGGATTGGGCTGGGATCAGAAGAAAGGTTCGTGAGGGCATCAAGTTTGATACCAATCCGATGAAGACGAACAGTCCCTTGCACCCACTTGCGGGCGCATTTTACTTTGGCTTTTCCCGTGGGAATGGACTTAACTCCATGCAGTCCCTGCTGATGAGTTTTGCGGGATCAGCCCTCTGGGAGCTGATCGTAGAGTATCGGGAGGCATTCTCAGTAAATGACATGATCCTCACCCCACTAGCAGGGGCGGCGATTGGTGAGGCGATGCATCAGATCCGGCTTCTGTTAGAGCGATCTTCGGGAAGTTTTGGTCATAAGGTTTTGTTGACTGCCTTTGGGGGACCTAGTGCAGTCGATCATTGGTTATCCAATAACCAAGGCAGAGCACCTCAGGCAAAAAGTTTGAACGAGTTTGGACTGCCAGACGACATTCATCATGGTGCTAGCCTCTATTTTGGTGCCGCGCATTTCGATCGGGATACGAGTTATCGTCCTGGGCATTCGGAAGACAACGCATACGAGGCGCGTTTGAATACCGAGATCACGGCGATCCCAGGATACCTCCTCCCAGGCGAGAGGGACCACTTTATCTGGGATACCACTCAAACAGAACTGCAGGCTCAAGTTGGCCTCAGTCCCCAGGGTTTGGAAAATTTCTATTTCTTCGTGAAGGCAGCTTGGGCTGGATACCACCATCAGTCGATTCAAAAAGACGCTGCGGGTCGCCTAAGTGGGTACAGCTTCTTAGTGGGTCCTTCGACTCAGTACTCTCACTCCATCCGGAAGCTCTCAGACGGATCGAAAGATGAAATCGGGATCGTGAACGTCCTCGGTACCTCAATGGACTTGGTCTACTTTGCCAAGGGAGTAAAGATCCGACTCAAGATGGACGTTCACGGGGATTTTGCAGCTGTTCATTCTTTGGCGGTCACTCCTTTCGAGGAAAAGGGTGGTACCCTTGCGTACACAAAAAAGGTCCTCGCGCAGCAGGGGTATTACTTTGCTTTTGGGATGACTTATAAAGCCAAGCTCACAGCAGAATATGAGTTCATCGAACTGGGACTTGAGCACTCGAGGAGCTCTTTGCGCTCCATCGAAGGAATGGATCGCTATCAGAAAGAGGTAACCGATGATTTTCCTCTTGAGGATGAAGTAGCATTTACACGGCTGTGGATGAGTACTCGTTTGCCTTTTGAGAGAATGCGACTTTTTGTTTCGTACTCACTTTATCAGCGCTCCGGCCGCTTAGATTCCCAAGTTGGGGGCTCATCCTCTGCAGGACATACGGAAAGCGCGACTATGATTGGCGTAGAGTATGTTTATTGATCTCTGACCTCAGTCTGAGATTTAATGGAGGGACAATTACAATAGGGGAACAACGGAATGTTCACACTTCAAAGAGCGATCTCTGCCGGGACGGCACTCGTCCTACTCAGTGCAACAGCGAGCTCCTGCCGCAAGGAAGATGTTCAGGAGCTCGTGATATTTCACACCAATGACTTGCACTACCAACTTCATCCCCCTAAATCTGATTATTTTGGACTAGGCGGGATGGCTCGCCTCTCCACTTTGTTGAATCAACAAAGAGCTCAGCATGATCTCACTGTGACCCTTGATGCCGGTGACTGGTCTGAAGGCAGTTGGTATTTCAACTTGGATGCCGGGGCGACCATGATCGAGCTTTTCAATGAAATGAAGTTCGATGCAGCCGTGGTGGGTAACCATGATTATTTGTCGGGTCCGGACAGACTCTCAAAATTGGCGGCGCAGTACAAAAAGGATTTACCCCTCTTAGGGGCCAACTTCAGTACCGATGGTTATGAAAATGGGACACAGTTTTCAGACGCAATTCCAGGCACCGTGATTCTCGAGAAAGAGGGGATCAAGATCGGTGTGATTGGATTGACGACGGTTGACTATGTTTACTCATTTTGGCTGAACCCTGTGAAAGTTTCAGAGCCAATTGCAGTTGCCCAGGCTCAAGCGAAACTCCTACGCCCCAAAGTCGATGTGCTTTTGATTCTTTCACATAACTCTTTCTCTCTCAACGAACAGGTCGCCCGAGCTGTTTATGGCGTAGATGCCGTCATCAGTGGTCATTCCCATAGAAAGGTGGCTGAGGCGGTGATGGTTGAAAATGCTGGAAGAAAAGTTCCGGTGGTTGAAACCGGGAATTGGGGCCGTTACTTGGGCGAGCTTCGATTGATCGTGAACTCCAAAGAGAAGTGGGTCAAATTCGGGGGTTACCGGATTCACCCAGTGGATCCCAAACTTGAAGAGGATCCCAAGATCACGTCGATCGTGGAGAGGGCAGATCAAGAGTTAGCTGCACTCTATGGAGGGGACATCGATGAAGTGATTGGAGAGTCGGAGATTGATATCCGCCATGACGATTCCCACGAAGCGAATCTCGGTGACATCGCCTCTCAGTCCTATCGTGCGTCTATTGGAGCAGATGTGGGACTCGAGCAACTGACGCTCACTGGGACTCGTCTTCGCGCTGGGCCCATTACCGTTCGCGACGCTCATGACATTCTTCCTCATATCTTCAATTTTGAAACGGGACGTGAGTGGACGGTTCATGAACTTCTTCTCTCGGGGGCAGATCTAGAGACTTTTCTCACCGTTCTTTTCACAGCTCAGGATTTGGATATTCCCATCATCGGAACGGGATTCTTTTCTCATTCCGGGGTGGAAGTGGACTGGGAGGAGAGCGCAAGGTCTTCAGGAACGAGAGCCAAAATAACCGAAATTCGGGTTGGAAACTCAAAGCTAGACCGGAGCAAGACCTATCGTGTGGCACTTACAGATGGTGTGGTTTTGGCACTCCGCGTAGTGAACGATGCGCTAAAGCTAGGGCTCAATCTGAGTCGAATTCGAGATACAGAGCAAGAGGGCTGGCGAGCGATCCGGGATTGGATCAGGATTCAGTCGCCGTTGACCGAGCAGAAGCTCAGGCAGGGAACTTATCAACGGTCTCGTGGCTTTGACTTAGGGGTCAGTCACTATGGAGCTCGATTGATTGAAAGTGGGCGGGACTTAAATTCGAGAAGCCTTCAAGTAGATATCGTAAACGACGGACGCTCACCGTCACCGAAAGTCATCCTTCGCTGCTACACTGGAGCCAAAGATGATGCAGTGAAATACGGAACGTCGCTTCAGAAATGGGATCTCTTAGGTGAAAGACTTCTCGGTACCATTTCCCCTGGAGCGCGTCTCACAGAAACCTTGGAAGGAGCCTTTGACGACGGGATTTGGCCCGTGAAGTGCGAGTTGGTCGGAGCGGGGGATTCGTATTCGGGTAATGACGAGATGACGGTAGCCTTGCGCGCCGGCAAGTAGCCGATTAAGTCCTAGAGCATGAACCGATGGTTTCCCCTAATTTTCACACTGTGGATGGGTCTTGCTTCCGTAGGACGAGAGGGCCTTGCTCAGTGGGAGGGGCGCACCTTCCGGACTGTCCTGGGGGAGATTCGGTATTCTCTCTACCAACCCACTCAAATGAGGGGTGGGCTCCCATTAGAAACTCAAACTCTCGCCCTGTTTCTTCATGGATGTAATCAGACCCCGGTCGAGTTTTATCAAGGCGCAAGGCTCGCGGAAAAGGCAGAGAAGTTTGGCGTTGTCGTAGTTGTACCGCACCAACGACCTGGGGCTCATCCGGAAGGATGCTGGAATTGGTACGATCCGTTTAACCAGACTCGCTATGGGGTCGAGCCCCGTATGCTTCAGGATCTCGTGACGGAACTGGTGAAGTCTTTGGGCTTTGAAAAGCCGCGGATCTGGATCGGAGGAATGTCCTCCGGAGCTGCGATGGCAAATATTATGCTCTCATGCTTTCCGGAAACCTTTGTAGCCGGCGCGTTTCACTCGGGTTTGGCTTACTTGGCGGCGTCAAGCCCGATCAGTGCGGTTTGGAGTATTGGTCATGGCAGTACTGTGCCTCCTGAGTATTCAGCACTCTCCGCCTTTCAGTGCTCAGGATTTCAGAAGGTGCGGCGACCTGTGATTCTCATCCACGGTTCGGAAGACCAAAGGGTGGTTCCAGTTCACTCAGAAGAAATCACACGTCAGTTTCAGGTACTCAGCGATTATACCGACGATGGTTTTTGGAACGGGAGCTCGGGCTTGCGAGGGCCTTTCCTACAGAGCGCCTATTCGCCTCGTGAATCTCAGTATCCTTATCGGATCGAAGATTACCGGGATCAGGATAAAGTGTGGATCCGCAGAATTAGCGTCGATGGTCTGGCCCACGCATGGAGTGGAGGGGATCCGGCGTTTCCGCGAACGGATGAGAGAGGTCCAGATTTTTCGCAACTCGCATTTGAGTTTTGGACAGAGACAAAAGGAGAGAGGCAGTGAAGCATACCCAAAGATCAAAAGTGGCATTCATTACAGGCAGCACAAGCGGCATCGGGCTAAATATCGCTAAAAACTTCGCGAGCGCGGGCTACTCCGTAGCGCTCCACGGTCTAGAGAAAGACGGCCCGGAGCTTGCGGATGGACTCGCACGAGAATACGGAGTTCGAACCCTTTGTTTTGATACTGACCTAAGAAACCCGGGTGAAATCGCTCACACGATTGCGACGATCGAGGAGAATCTCGGGGGAATCGACGTGTTAATCAATAATGCTGGAATTCAGCACGTCTCCCCGATTGAAGACTTTCCTTCAGAGAAGTGGGATTCCATTCTTTCTGTCAATCTGAGTAGCGTTTTTCACGCATCCAAGGCCGTTTGGCCTGGGATGAAGAAACGCGGCTTTGGGCGAATCATCCAAATTTCGTCGGTACACGGATTGGTGGCTTCGGAGTTCAAAGCAGCCTACGTGGCAGCGAAACATGGCGTCTTGGGGTTGACCAAGGTTTTGGCTTTAGAAGGTGCTCCCCACGGGATCACCTGTAATGCGATTTGTCCGGGTTACGTCAAAACACCACTCGTGGATCAACAAATCGCTGATCAGTCCAAGGCCCATGGGATTTCAGAGGACGAAGTGATTGCGAAGGTGATGCTCGCAAAACACTCGATCAAAAAATTCGTCGATCCTTACTCGCTTTCGCGTTTGGCTTTGTTCCTGGCGTCAGAGGAAGGGGCTCTTATGACAGGGGTTTCCCTTCCAGTAGACGGGGGTTGGACCGCACAGTGAAGGGAAACCTTAAGGATCACTTCTCAACCATTCGGGTGAGGTTATCGGCCTCACCCTCTTGAATGAGTAGGTCATCTTCAAGTCTTACGCCCCCGAAGTCCTCCCATTTTTTAGCTTCATCCCAATTCACCTGGTCACCAAACTTCTCGCGCCGTTCTGGATCGTTGAGAATCGCCGGAACGAAATAACAGCCCGGCTCTACCGTGACGATGAATCCTGCTTCCAAGGTAAGGTTCATACGGAGGCGGATGCCACACGTGTAAGTGGGTTCGCGCGTCACGTCGCCACCGACATCTCGTACACGAAGTCCAACAAGATGGCCGACTCCGTGCGGGAAGAAGTTAGCAATCGCTCCGGATTCCAGCAGCCCATCGATATCTCCGCGGAGGATCCCGAGTTGCTTCAGTCCATCTGCAATGACGCGTGCCGATGCTTGGTGAACTTCCTTCCAGTGCACTCCAGGTTTACACTGCGCGATGCTGACTCGCTGCGCATTTGCAACCAAATCGTAGATGATCCGGTGACGGGGAGAAAGTTGGCCATCGACCCCAAAAACGCGGGTGATGTCCACGCAGTAGTCTTCGATGTCGGCACCGGCGTCGATCAGCAGGAGCTCTCCTGATTTGAGTACTTTTTGTGTGGGAATCGCATGAAGGGTTGCCGCATTTACTCCGGAACCCACGATGCTATCATAGGGAAACTTTTCGGCACCCGCTCTCAGGACCGCAGCTTCGTAGGCGATTTGAATTTCTCGCTCTGTGAGGCCTGGTCGAATGACTTTCGCTACCTCTTGGTAGCCTTGATGAGCGATTGAAGCGAGTTTCCGGATGAGTTGAACTTCCTCGTCATCTTTGATTCTGCGGGCTCGATGAAGGGCTTCCTGCACTTCGAGGTGCGAGTGTGGATGAGCCAGGTGAGCAAATTCGGCGGGGACTTGGCCGAGCAAAATGACATTTTTTCTGGTGAGCCAAGATCCAAGTTGAGTCACATTGTGCCCGTTTGGTGCGGTCCCTCCACCTTCCCACAGGAGTTCGTCTCGCGAGATGGGTTTCACGAAATCGACCCAGCCCTCATCCTTGCTGTACCAGACAGCGCCGTGTGCGCGGCGAGAACCTGTTAGCCATTGGTAGTCTGGATGCGGGAGGAAAGGGTAGGTCTGATCAAGGCCCCCGGGCTTTTGGATGGGTTCGCCACAAAAAACCACAACGGCATCTCCCGTGGTCAGGAGTGGATCGAGCTGTGAGCTTGCACGGTGACGACGGACCTGAATTGCCTGCGGAGTGAATCGACTCATGCGTCTGTCCTAATCGATCTGAAAGGGAATGAGAAGACGGGTATGCTGCTCAGTTTTTGAGGAGCTGCATGTATTTTTCAGACGGGGCTTCGGGCAGTAACTCCGATGCCTCTTTGCGTTCAGCCTCTGCGAGGAGAGTCGACAGGTATCGCTCGGTCGAACTTGCGATGATGACGACGATGACTTTCCCTGCGTTTTCAGGACGTCCCGCTTGACGGAGAGCTGCTACAACAGCTGCACCTGAGCTAATTCCAACGGGGATACCCTCTTCTTTAATCAGGCGTTTTGCCATGGAGAGAGCTTCATCGCTGCTGACTTTTTCGACCGAGTCGATGAGCGCGACGTTGAGGTTTTTTGGGACAAACCCTGCGCCTATTCCCTGGATTTTATGGGGTCCTGGGCTCTCTCCGGAGATCACTGCGGACTCTGTGGGCTCAACTGCAATCAAACGCACGCTGGCCTTTTTCGCTTTCAAAATTTCGCTAATCCCAGTGGCAGTGCCGCCTGTGCCTACTCCCGCTACCAGGAGATCGACCGTGCCGTCCGTGTCCTGCCAGATTTCAAGTGCAGTGGTCTCACGATGAATTTGGGGATTTGCGGGGTTCTCGAATTGTTTGGGCATGTACCACTGAGGGTTCTGTTCCTGAATTTCGAGCGCCTTTGCAATCGCTCCCCGCATCCCAAGTGGAGCGGGTGTGAGGACGACTTTTGCACCGAGAAGAAGAAGCAAGGTGCGGCGCTCAAGAGACATGGTTTCTGGCATTACCAGAGTGAGTGGATACCCCTTGGCGGCACACGCAAATGCCAGGGCGATTCCGGTATTTCCACTCGTCGGCTCGACAACGGACATGCCAGGGGTGAGGACTCCTCGTCGCTCGGCGTCCTCGATCATCGCGACTCCAATGCGATCCTTCACCGAGCCGAGTGGATTGAAGAACTCAAGCTTGAGGAGGACCTCTGCGGGGAGGTCTCGCCCGATTCGCTGAAGCTTAACAAGAGGGGTGTTGCCCGTAGTCTTGGTGATGTTCGAATAGATACGCATAAGGTGCTCTCGATTGTGTTCTCCAAATCTAAATGGAACCGAGCCGCACCATCAAGGAGACTTATTTGCCGATGAAGAGGCAAGCTCCTTGGTCCTGAATCATCGCCAAGCGGACAAGCTCAAGATAAGCGATGCGCGCATTCATCAAAACGAGATGTGCGGAAGCCCAAGGCAAGTCTAGCTGTGAGATTCGGGTGCCATAACTGCGATGCATAAACTCGAGAAACCCCCAGCCTGCGTTCGCCTCGTGTTCGGTCACAGCGTCTGTGTGCCATTGATCGATTTCGGCAGAAAGTCGTTCGATCTGAGAGGAGTAGACCCCGCATTCTCTTGGGCCACAGTGGGGTCGAGTCATGAAGTCGAGACTGTCTTGAAGTTCAAACGGCTCATCTACGAGCTGAGTGAGTTGATTTCGAAATTCGCGGTCGAGCTTACCTTCTACGAGGTCAGAACTCTTAATGAGGGAGTGAAGTGTGATGGATTGGCCTAGCAAGAGAGGGATGACTTGTCCTGCCACTTTGATGACTTCGCGGCCTTGGATTGCCGTCTTGAGAGCGCCGTAGCCGAGGTAAAGTCCTGCGGCTTCTGAAGTTACCCGGCCGACTCGCGAAACTCGGTATCCCAGGTTCATCGTCTTTACTGCATCTTCGAGCTTGGCTCTCTCGGCCTTGATCTGCAGTGAATCTTTTCTCAGGTCCTCGATCCGACGGGTGAGAAACCGAAGCCTCTCGGCCCGAGTTTGAGAGGGGACCTCACAATTTTGGTCCACGGCCGGGATGGCTTTGAGGTTTTCTTGGGAGGAATGGGCGAACTGGAGGATGCCTCCTCCGAGGAGTCCGAGGAGAATTGCAAGGGGCAGAAAACGTAAAATGGGGAGATGCACAAAGTTTCCCTTAAGAATCAGACTCTTGAACCGAAAGAGCGAGACTCAGTGCGGTCGGATTTAACCGATATAACGCCTTGTGTCAATTTGATTTTTTTCGATCTCGGGTTCGGTAAAATTCTAGAGAAAATACTTAAGCGGCGCCAGGTTTCTGCCGAAAAGAGTGTTAGTGGGGTTGGGTTGAAATCCTTTGGGAGAACTGCGGCATGTTTCCTTTGAGCACTCGTTTTCTAATCGTTGATGACATGACTACCATGCTGTTGATCTTCAAGAAGAAGCTTAAGGATCTGGGGTTTGAAAACGTTGAGACGGTTCAAAATGGAACAAAGGCCATGGACTTCCTGAAGGAGGACCTCGCCGCACATCCCGATGCGCCTATCGAAGTGGTGATTTCTGACTGGGTGATGCCAGAACTGGATGGCACTCAGCTCCTGAAAGCGGTTCGAGGAGAGCCCGCTTTTCAGCATCTACCTTTTATGTTGGTGACCGCTGAGGAGCAGAAGGCCTACGAAAAGTCCTACGAGAACTTGGACTGTGATGGATATCTGCAAAAGCCAATTACGACTGAGAAGCTGCGTGATTTTCTGAAGGCGACCTATTCGGTTGTCCAAAAGAAGCAACGTCCACGCTCCGCTGCTGCTAAAGCTGCCTGAGTAAAAAATTGAGAAGGCCTCCAACGGGGATCAAGATCCAAGCGGCGATTCTCTTTCCTCTGATTTTCAGTGCTGCGAGCAGTAAACATGCGCAGTAGACGAAAGCCGTACTACCGATTTTTGGGAAAAAGAGGGGCCACGCTAACTGAACTGCTGCTCCGCCAATGGACCCAATAATCCACGGAAGCGCCCCGCTGATAAAAGCTTCCATTTTTCCACGGCTACGGATCGATTTTTCGATTTGAGGAACCAGGAGCAGGGAGTTGAAAAAAGAGGGAAGAAACATTCCAAAGGTACACGCGAGAGCAGCGAATAGTCCGGAGTGAAAGAACCCCAGTGCTGTCGATGTGATCACAATCGGACCCGG
>JACCDO010886538.1_pt1 | contig 15348 bp, 8 predicted proteins | sample 7446101 | NCBI WGS metagenome assembly JACCDO01 (sample SAMN15323440, study PRJNA562643) | freshwater metagenome | isolation source: river surface water | place: USA:Blue River Watershed | collected 2017-08-16
CGCGCAGATCGCCTCGCTGACCACCAGCCAGCTCTCCAGCATGGAGTCGGCCGATGTGCAGGCACTGGCCACCAACCAGCTGCAGGCGCTGAACTCCGCCCAGATCGGCGCGCTGGCCACCGACGCCGTCGTCGCACTGAGCTCCACCCAGGTCGGGGCGCTGACCTCGGCCCAGGTGCTGGGCCTGGGCACCGACCAGATCGGCGCCATCGAGACCGCCGACCTCAAGTCGCTGTCCACCGCCGCGCTGCACGCCCTCTCCAGCGACCAGCTCAACGCGCTGAACACCGACCAGGTCGGTGCGCTGACAACGGCCCAGGTCGCCGCGCTGTCCACCGGCCAGCTGAGCACGATGACCACGGACGATGTGGTGGCCTTCACGACGACGCAGTTCGCCGTGTTGAGCACCACGCAGTTGCAAGCCTTCACGACCGATCAGGTCGCGGCGATCGAGACGGCCGACCTGGTGGCCATGGGCTCCGCCCACCTGGCGGCGCTGGACTCGGCGGACTTCGCCGCGCTCAGCTCCGACCAGATCCACGCGCTGACCGTGTCGCAGTGGAGCGCGGTCACCAGCACGCAGATCGTCGGCATCGAGACGGCGGACATCGCCGCCATCGGCACCGCCGAGCTGCATGCGCTGAGCACCACGGCACTGCAGGCCTTCGCCACCGACCAGATCGCGGCGCTGGGAACCGACCAGATCCAGGCGCTGTCGACGCTGCAACTGCGCGCCTTCGACACCGCCCAGATCCTGGCGATCTCCACGGACGACATCCAGGCGTTGACGACCGCCCAGATCGGCGCGCTGAGCACGGCCCATATCCTGGCGCTGTCCACCGACCAGATCGTGGCGCTGGCCACCGACGACATCCTCGCGCTGTCGACGGCCCAGGTCCACGCGCTGTCAACCGACCAGCTCGTCGCCTTCACGACGGACCAGGTCCTCGGCTTCGAGACGCAAGACCTGGCCAGCATGTCGATGACCCAGGTGCTCGCATTCACGACCGACCAGACCCACGCGATGACCACCGATCAGATCGGCGCGATGTTCCTGGCCACGCCGATCATGCTGGACCTGGACGGCCACGGCATCCAGACGCTGGCAGCCAGCCAGGGCGTGCAGTTCGACCTGCACGGCAATGGCACGGTCAACCAGGTCGGCTGGGTCGCCGGCGGCGACGGCTTGCTGGCGATGGACCTGAACGGCGACGGCCAGATCAGCAGCGGCCGGGAGCTGTTCGGCTCCGGCACCGTGCTGGCCGACGGCAAGGCCGGCGTGGATGGCTTCACCGCCCTCGCGACGCTGGACGCCAACCAGGACGGCCATATCAACGCGCTGGACGCCAACTTCGGCAAGCTCTCCGTGTGGGTGGACGCCAACCATGACGGCAAGACCGACGCTGGCGAACTCAAGGGCCTGCTCGACCTCGGCATCACCGACCTGAACCTGTCGGCGACCAAGGGCACGACCATCGACAACGGCAACGTCGTCGGCCTCGTCTCCAGCTACACCTCCAGCGACGGCACGACGCACGAGATGAGTGACGTCTGGCTGGCCAAGCAGGTGCCCGGCGCCACCAGCAACTCGACGACGGTGCAGCTGTCCGACCTGCTGGCCCAGCCGGAGCAGAATCTGCTGGTCGGCACGACGACGTCGGCATCGACCACGGCGGCCACGACGACCTCTGCGACGGCGGAACATGCGGCGGCGCTGGCGATCCTGAAGAAGCAGGAGGAGGACGCCAACGGCGGACTGCCGCTGCTGTGACCCTGATCCGGCCGGAAGCTCCGCACTTCCGGCCGGTCCTTCCTGCAGCGGACGACCCGAACCCGGAAGCGGTATAGCCGGATGAGCATCAGCACCCTTGACATCGGGTCCCTGAGTCCAGCGGACATTGCCCAGCTCAGCACTGCTGAGCTGGCTGCGCTTCGGCCGGCGCAATGGCTGGCCTTCTCGGCAGACCAGGTCGTCGCGTTGACGCAGGTTCAGGTGGCCTCGCTGACGGCCGGGGCGCTGAGCAGCCTGGCCAAGGGCCATCTGTCGTCGATGGAGCTGCAGGATGTGCAGTCCATCAACACGACGGCGCTGCACCAGATCACGTCGAACACGATCGCCGCGCTCACGCCCGATCAAGTCGGGGCGCTGACGACAACCCAGATGCCGGCGCTGACGGTCTTCCGGCTGCGTCAGCTCGACAGCGCTCAGTTCGACGCCCTGGGCTACGACCAGATCGGGTCCCTGACCAGCAACCAGATCCGCGGGTTGACGTCGAGCCAGATCCCGCTGATCGCGGTCGACGAGATGCCCGCGCTGGACACGGGCGCCTTCCGGGCACTCACGCCAGCCCAGCTGGGGCAGATGACGTCCGATCAGGTTGCCGTGGTCGACAGCACGCAGGCGGCGGTGCTGTCGAAATCTCAGATGCAGGGCCTGAGTTCGGTCCAGGCGAACGCACTCAACACGGAGGCGTTGCAGGCCCTGGCCACACAGGCCGTGCAAGGGCTGGCAACACAGGTTCTGCAGGCGCTGGCAACGCAATCGCTGCAGGCACTGCAAACGGCTCAGGTCGCCGCCCTGCAGAGCACCCAGGTGCGCGCCATCGGCAGTGACGGCCTGGTGGCGCTGTCGACCGAACAGGTGGCCGCGCTGGGCACGCAGCAACTCCGGGCGCTGTCCACGCAGCAGGTGTCGGCGCTGGAGGCCGAAGACCTGGACGCGATGGGAACGCGTGGCCTCAAGGTGCTGAGTTCGCTGCAGGTCTCGGCACTGTCGACCACGCTGGTCGCGGCCCTCGACAGCAGCGAGCTGCGCACCCTCACGTCCCAGCAGCTCGCCGGCCTGAACAGCGACCAGCTCGCCGCCCTCAGCCCGGACAGCCTGCACCTGCTGCAATCCAGCGCGCTGGCCGGCATCAAGGGCTCGGTGCTGTCCTCCTTCACGCCCGAGCAAATCGCCGCACTCAGCACGCAGCAGATCCGCCAGCTCACCAGCAGCCAGATGGCGGCGTTGGATTCGCTGGACGTCGCGGCACTGAACGCGACCCAGCTGGCCGTGCTGAACTCCAAGCAGCTGCAAGCGCTGTCCACCGACGCCATCCGCGCGCTGGAAGTGGACGAGATCGGCGTGCTGCAGAGCAACGCCATGCTCGGGCTCACCGCGAATCAGCTGGCTTCGCTGGACGCCACGCAGCTGGGCGCGCTGACCAGCCTGCAGGCCGCCGCGCTCAGCGGCAGCCAGCTGCGTGCGCTCTCGGCCGAGCAGCTGGCCACCTTGAGCACCGACGCCATCCACGGTCTGCCCACACGCACCATCAGCACGCTTGCCGGCGAACAGCTGGCCGCGCTGACGCCGGAGCAGCTGCAGGCGTTCAGCAGCACGCAGATGCGCGCGCTGACGCCGGCCCAGATCACCGAGCTGTCGGCCCAGAGCCTCACCGCGCTCGGTGCCGAACGCCTGCTGGCGCTCAGTGGTTCGCAGTTCCGCGCCCTGACCGCCGACCAGATCGCCGCGCTGCCCAGCGACACCTTTTCCAGCCTGAGTTCAACGGTCATCCACACGATGACCACCGAGCAGATCCAGGCCCTGACCGCCGAGGACCTGAGCGCGCTGGGCAGTCTGCAGGGCAGCGGACTGAGCCCGCTGCAAATCAGCGCACTCGGCCCCGAACATCTGCAGGCCATCAGCTCCGACGCCTTGCGCGCGCTGAGCAGCAATGCGCTGCGCGTGCTGTCCGCAGAGCAACTGGACGCGCTGGGCCCGCAGATGCTCGCCCAGCTGCAGACCCAGCAGATCGCCGCACTCAGCACGCTGCAGGTCGCCTCGCTGCACCAGCAGGCGCTCAACGCGCTAGGCACCGACCAGTTCGCGGCACTCGGCTCGCGGCAACTGGCCGCCATCTCGTCCGACGAGATCGGCGCGCTGGACGTCACACTGCTCGACGCCGTCAGGCCGGCGGCACTGGCCGCACTGCGCTCCGACCAGATCGCCATGCTGACGCCGGACCAGATGGCCTCGCTCAACAGCGCGCAGATCGGCGCCTTCGGCAGCGCCCAGGCCGTCGCGTTCAGCGCCGACCAGATCGCCGCACTGACCACGGAGGGCATCGCCGGCTTGAGCCTCAGCGCACTGCGCAACCTGAGCTCCCTCCAGCTCGATGCGCTGCACGACGAGCAGATCCTCGCGCTGCGCGGCACGCAGATCACGGCGCTCAGCACCGCACAGCTCGCCGGCTGGTCGATCGAGGACTTCAATGCGCTGGGCAGTGACCAGATCGCCGCACTGAGCCCCTACCAGCTCGCGGGACTGACGCTGGAGCAGGTCGGCAACCTGACGGCCGAAGACATCGCCGGTCTCAGCACCCGCTCGGTGATGGCGCTCACCTCGGCGCAGTTCGCCGCGTTGAACGTCGACGCCTTCGATGCGCTGTCCATCCGCCAGCTGGCGGTTGTGACCACCGGGCAGATTGCGGCATTGAGCCCGCAACAGATCAGCCTGCTGGACAGCACTCAGCTGGCCGCCCTGAGCAGCGCGACGCTGGCCGCGCTGAGCGCCGATCAGATGGGCGCGCTCAGCGGCGATCAGCTCGCCGCGTTGCCCCCACTGCAGCTGGCGCGTCTGTCCAGCGACCAGTTCGCGGCGCTCGCGCCCGCGCAGATCACCGCCCTCACATCCAGCCAGTTCGCCGTCATGCGCAGCGATCAGCTCGCGGCCCTGCACGGCGACCAGCTGACTGCCATCGAGACGGTGGACCTCGCAGCCCTGAACACGCGCACCTTCCGGGCGCTGAGTTCCGACCAGATCGGCTCGCTGAGCCTCGAGCAGGTGCAGGCGCTGACGACGGCACAGATCGGCGCGATGGGCTACTTCCAGGCCATGGGCCTGACGACCGAGCAGATCGGCGCGCTGACGACCCAGCAGGCCATGGCGCTGAACAACCCGTCGGTGCTCGCGTGGACGCCGGAGCAGGTGGCCGCGCTGGCGCCCTCCAGCGTGACTGCGCTGACGTCCGGCGCCATCGTCGTGATGCCCACGGCGGATTTCGCGGCCTTCTCGACCGACCAGATGCATGCGCTGGTCAGCACGCAGCTCGCCGTGCTGAGCACGCTGCAGCTGACCTCCTTCAGCAGTGACGCGATCGCCGCGCTGGCGCCCGAGGCGCTGCGGGGTTTGGCCACGGCCAACCTCGCCGCCCTGGGCGCTGGCCAGTTGCATGCGCTGCACAGCGACCAGCTGCACGCCTTCAGCACGCGGCAGTTGCACAGCCTCTCGACGCTGGCGATCGCCTCGCTGGGCAGCGATGCCATCTCGGGGCTGGACACGCAGCAGATCGCGGCCCTTTCCAGCACGCAGATCCACGCCATCAGCAGCGAGGCCTTCGGTGCGCTGAGCAGCGCCGACCTCGCTGCGCTGAGCGTGACGCAGGTGCACGCGCTGTCCACCGACCAGATCCACGCCATCGGCAGCACCATGGTGACGGGCTTCGAAACCCGCGACCTGGCCGCGCTCAACATGGAGCAGATGCTGGCCTTCAGTACCGAAGCGCTGCAGGCCATGCGCGCCGATCAGCTCGACGCCCTGTATCTCGCCACCCCCATCATGCTGAACCTGGACGGGCACGGCCTGTCGACGGTGTCTGCCGCGCAAGGGGTCAGCTTCGACCTGAACGGCACCGGCCAGAAGCAGCAATGGGGCTGGATCGCCGCGGGCAACGCGCTGCTCGCGCGCGACCTCGATGGCAACGGCCTCATCGACTCCGGCGCCGAGCTGTTCGGCACGGGCACGCTGCTGGCCGATGGCCAGCACGCCGCCAATGGCTACCAGGCGATGGCCGCGCTGGACCTGAACCACGACCACCTGCTGACCGCAGCGGACGCAGCGTTCTCACAACTGCGGCTGTGGGTGGACGCCAATGGCGACGGCAAGACCGACACCGGCGAGCTGAAGACGCTGGCCGAGCTGGGCATCGTCGAGGTCGACCTGCTGGCACAGGCCAGCTCGCGGCTGGACAACGGCAACCTGATCGGCCTGGTGTCCAGTTTCAAGACGGCAGACGGCCAGACGCACGAGATGGGCGATGCGTGGTTTGCCAAAGCCGCGCCTGCGGCGGCTCCGGCGGCCGCGCCGGCATCTGCGGAAAGCCCTGCGCCCCCGGCGCTGCACGAGGTGCTGGGCCACCGGGTCGACGCGACAGCCAAGCACGAGGCAAGCGAGCCGGCCTGGCCACTGGTGCCGCCCCGTCGTCCTGAAGACGAGAACGGCCCGGCCCAACCCTTCCTGTAGGCCCGGGGCGCGGCGGGCCGCGCCCGACGCCGGGCCGGCTAAAAATCCCGGGCGAATCGACCGCAGTTCATGCGCTGCGCGCGGGCGTCCTTTGTTCAAATCAGGGCATGACACGCATCGTTTACGTCAGCCCGGACAGCAACAGCCCGACCGGTGGCATCAAGGTGATCTACAAACACGTGGAGTTGCTGCGCCGGCTGGGGGCAGACGCCTATGTGATGCACATCAAGCCCGGCTACCGCTGCGACTGGTTCGAGAACAGCGCCCCCATCATTTCCCTCGGCGAGCTGCAGCAGACCGACCTGGTGATGGTGCCGGAGATCATGACTATCCTCGCCACGCAGCTGCACGGCATGGGCATCCGCTACTGCATGTTCGTGCAGAACGGCTACCTGGTGCTGCCGACGGCGCCGATGCCGGAGCTGCAGGCCTGCTACCGCAATGCCCAGGCGGTGCTGTCGATCTCCGACGACACGAGCAGCCTGCTGAGCGCGGTGTTCCCGGAGATCTCGGACAAGGTCTTGCGCTGCAAATACTCGGTCGACACCGAGCGCTTCAAGCCCCTGGCCGACAAGCCGCGCAAGGTCACCTACATGCCGCGCAAGCTGCCGATCCACGCCAACAACGTGGCACCCTGGCTGGCCAAGGAGTTCCCGGACTGGGAGTTCCGCGCGATCCACGGCATGAGCGAGGCCCAGGTGGCGGCGGAGCTGGCGAGCTCGCGGGTCTTTCTCGCGTTCAGCGATTTCGAGGGCTGCCCCGTGCCGCCCATCGAGGCCGCGCTGTCGGGCAACGTGGTGCTCGGCTACCCCGGCTGGGGCGGCCGCGAATACTGGGACGAGCCCAACTTCCGCGTGGCCGACTTCGGCGACATCCGCGACTTCGTCCGCAAGTTCTACGAGGTGGCGGCCTTCGCCAGCCGCCCCGACCTGCAAGCCGTGCTGGCCCCCGGCATGGCCCGCCTGAAGGCCGACTACGGCCTGCAAGCCGAGGCCAACACGCTGGTGGCGGCGATCAACGCCGTCATCGCCCGCATCGGCGGCATCGCCAAGGTCAACCCCGCATCATGAACACCGACACCCCACGCGAGCTGCTCGTCCTGGCCACGTTCCACAAGCCGTATTACGTGCGGACGGATTCCAGCTGGCTCAAGCCCTGCACGGTGGGCGCCTTCCGCATGGACGCGGCAGACGCCTTCTGCGACGCCGACGGCGAGAACATCTCGGCGCTGAACCCCTTCTTCTGCGAGCTGACGGCGCTCTACTGGGCCTGGAAGAACCTGAAGAACGTGCGGCACTTCGGCCTCTACCACTACCGCCGCTACCTCTACCTTGGCCCGTCCTTCCTGAATGCGCCGCGCGTGCCCATCGACGAGCCCCGCGCCGCGATGGACGCCATGGCCAGCGAGGAATCGGGCCAGCGGGCGCTGCAATGGCTGTCCTACGCCGATGCCATCGTGCCGATGCCCTACCGCCTGGGCGGCGCCATCGCGCAGGAGTACGTCGCCCATCACGACCGGGCGCACTGGCAGCTGTTCGTCGACGTGCTGATGGCGCAGAACCCCGAGTACCGGCGCTACCGCGGCTTCTTCGACCACTCCAACCGCTTCACCTACTGCAACATGTTCATCTTCGGCTGGGAGCGCTTCGAGCATTACTGCAGCAAGCTGTTCCCGCTGATGAACGAGGTCTTCGAGCGCGCCGAGCGCCCGGCGGACAAATACCAGGCGCGCTACATCGGCTTCCTGGCGGAGCGCTTCATGATGTTCTACCTGCACGCCGAGGGCCTGCGCACCCACGAGACCCCCATCGTCGGGATGGAGCCCGGCGCCTGAAGATGGAGGCAGGCGCCCAGCGCCTGCCTAGGCCTCGCGCCGCGCGAGGAACGCGCGCGCCGCGTTCAAGGCCTCGCGGATGGTCACGTCCATGTCCATGTAGCGGTAGGTGCCCAGGCGGCCGACGAAGGTGACTTTCGGCTGCGCCTGCGCGCGCGCCTGGTAGGCGCGAACGAGGTCATCGCCTTCGGTGAGGTGCACCGGGTAGTAGGGAATGTCGTCGGGGCCGCAGGCCCGGCTGAATTCCCTGTAGCACACCGACCCGGCATGCTGCTCCCACGGCGAGAAGTGCTTGTGCTCGGTGATGCGCGTGTAGGGCACAGCCTCGTCGGTGTAGTTCATCACCGCGCAGCCCTGCAGGTCGCCCTGGCCGGAGAACTTCTGGAAGTCCAGCGTGCGGTAACGCAGCCGGCCCTGGTCATAGCCGAAGAAGCCGTCCATGGGGCCGGACCAGAACACGTGGTCGTAGTCGGCGACGGCCGACGGCGACAACTCGGCGTTCAGCGTCACGGCGATGCCGGGGTGGTCGAGGATGCGCTCGACCATGGCCGTGTAGCCATGCTCCGGCATGCCCTGGTGCTTGTGGGCGAAATAGTTGTCGTCGTAGTTGAAGCGCACCGGCAGTCGCTTGAGGATCGCAGCCGGCAGGCGCGCCGGGTCGACCTCCCACTGCTTGCGCGTGTAGCCCCTGAAGAAGGCCTCGTAGAGCGGCCGGCCGATGAAGCGCAGCGCCTGCTCCTCGAAGCTCTGTGGCGCCGTGATCGACGTGTCCGCCTGCGCCTCGATGAAGGCGCGCGCCTCGGCGGGGTTGAAGGTGCGGCCGAAGAACTGGTTGATCGTGTGCAGGTTGATCGGCAGCGAGTACACGCGGCCACCGGTCGTCGCCTTGACGCGATTCACGTACGGCATGAAACGCTGGTAGCGGTTGACGAAGTCCCAGACCTCGTCGTCGTCCGTGTGGAAGATGTGCGGGCCGTAGGTGTGCACCATCACGCCGGTCTCGGCGTCGCGCTCGGTGTGGCAGTTGCCCGCCACATGGCTGCGGCGATCAAACAGCTGAACGCGATGGCCGGCCTCGGCCAGCAGGCGTGCGATGACCGCGCAGGACAGGCCGGCGCCGGCCATGCCGATGTTCAAGGTCTGCTTCATCGACTGACTCTCCGTCATTCCGTCGGCTGCTCGGCCCAGGCAAAGCGCATCTTGCCGACCGAGCCCTTATGGCCCAGCGTCAGAATCTTGTGGTGGATCAAGGCCTGGTTGCGGGACGTGTCGCGGTTGAGCGTCTCGGTGCGAAAGCCGAGCTGCGTGAACACAATGTCGACCAGCAGCACCTCGGGGCCGACATGGTGCCGCCACATGTGATGGAAATGGACGTCCTCGTAGCCATAGTGCCCGGCGAAATCCTCGTCCAGCCCGCCCGCCTTGAAGAAGCCCCGGCGCGTCATCAGCAGCGTGTTGATGTGCGAGGCCACCTCCTTGCCTTCTTCGACGCGGCGGAAGTTGTAGAGCGTGTCGGGCTTGAGCTTGTCCAGCGAGGCCACCAGCACCTCGAGCCCGCGCTCGTCGATCATGTTGTCCAGATCGAAGAACAACAGCCAGTCGGCCCGGGCCATCACGGCGCCGAGGTTCTTGCAGCCCGGCATGTTCCAGTCGATGTCGTCCAGCACGCGGAACAGGCGCAGGTTCAGGCCATCACGCGCGATCTGCACCGGCGGGTCGGAGAAGTCGTCCACGCAGATGAACTCGAGCTGGCCTGCGAGCGCGGGCGACAGCGACTTCCAGAACTCGACATGGCGCGCCATGCCTTCGGGCTGGTTGTAGACGTGGGTGATGAGGGAGAGCTTGGGCAGCAGCATGCGCGAGGTGTCCGCAGAATCAACGCAACGGCACCATGACGCCTCGGCCCAGCGACCACATCAGGGCAATCACCTGTTCCGCGTCGAAGAGCGTGTTCACGTGGGCCACCCGCATGGCGTAGTAGTCGCCCTCGGCCGACATGACGTCGAACAGCGATCGACGGCCCAGCTGCTGCCACTGCTCCAGCGTGGACGCCCGCACCCGCTCGCTGTTGCGCAAAAGGTCCGCGATGCGCCGGGAGCGATCGAGCGCGCTCGTGGCCATCTCATGCAGCTCACGCGCACGAAAACGCTTGGACTCGATGAGGTCGTCGCGCTGGAACTCGGCGGCCTGCGTGCGGCGCAGCGCCGAGGTGACCGTCGCGTCCGCGCCAGGGATGTAGATCGGCAGGTTCACGTTGACGCCCGCGCCCCAGTCGGTCTGCTTGCCCACCCCGCGAATGGTGTTGCCGGTGACCGAAACGCTGACGCTGGGTCGCTGACCGGCCACGATGGATTCGGTGTAGCTGCGCAGCGCACGCGCCTGCGCGTCGGCAGCAGCGACGTCCGGGCCCTTGGCCACGTCGTCCATGATGTCTTCCAGCTTGGGCAGCTCGGCCAGCACGTTGCTCATGCCGACGATGGGCGGCAGCTCCTCGCCGGCCAGCCGGCGCAGACGAACTTCGGTCTGGCGCAGCGAGGTGGCCGATTGCTCCAGCGACAGGTCCGCCTGCTGCAGGCTTTTCTGGGCCTGCACGAGCTCACTGCTGCGGCCGCGGTCCTGCTTGGTGATCATCTCGAGCGCGTCCACCAGGCAGGCCATGCGCCGCACGTATTGCGAGTAGATCTGGCTCTGCAACTGGTAGCGGCTGCGGTCCATGGCCAGGGTGACCACCTGCACCGCCAGTTGTTCCTCGGCGTTGGCCTTGCCTTGCCTGGCCGACTCCAGCAGCTGGCTGCGCCATTCCGTCAGCTTGGTGATGCGTCCCGAGTCGTACAGCGGCGCCGTGATGGAGAACCCCGCGTGCGACTGCTGGCCCTCGACCTTGGGGCCGAGTTCCGGCGCCACCGAGACCCGCGAGGTGCCGAGCCCGACCGACACGGTCGGCATGCGTTGCGCCCGCGCTTCTTCGAGGTCGGCTTCGGCTGCCAGCTTCAACAGGTGGGCCGCGCCGATCTGCTTGCTGCGGCCCAGCACCTGGCTGACCAGCAGCTGCAACTGGCTGCGCGGGTCCGACGGCTCGGCAGACGGTGCCGCCGCGCTGGCCGTGCTGGCCGCGCGCGCCGCATCTTCGTTGCAACGCAGCTGCGCGAAGGCCGGACGGCTGCAAAGCGCCAGAACGGCCAGCAAGGCAATGGAGGATTGGCGTACGAACATCATGGCAAGCCCGGGCAAAGTCGCTCGACGGTCTCATGGACCACACCCGTACTTCAACACGGTCGACCGGCAGCGGCTCGGCGAAACAGCGCGGCCAATGCCCATCAGATCTCAGCGCTCGCGCAAGGCCTCGCGTGATTTCAGCATCGGCCGCAGCAGATAGCTCAGCACCGAGCGCTCGCCGGTGCGGATCTCCACGCTGGCCGTCATGCCGGGAATCACCGGCAGCGGCTTGCCCTTGTGCATGAGGTTGTTGCGGTCGGCCGCAACCACGGCCCGGTAGTAAGCGCCCTGGGCGCCGCGCTCCGTGTCGCCCAGGGCGTCCGGGCTGATGTACTCGATCTTGCCTTCCAGCCCGCCCATCACGTTGAAGTCGTAGCCGTTGAGCTTGACGATGGCCGGCTGGCCCAGCTGCACGAAGCCGATGTCGCTGGGCTTGACCCGCGCCTCGACCAGCACGCGCGGGCCGGTCGGCACGATCTCCATCAACGGCGACCCGCCAGGCACCACGCCGCCGAGCGTGTTCATCTTGATCGACTTGACGAGGCCTCGCACCGGCGACTTCAGCTCGGTGTGCTTGATGGTGTCGGCGCGCACCACCAGCTGTTCGTCCAGCTGCGCGAGCTCCGTCTGCGCCCGCGACAACTCGGCGCTGGCGTCCTGGCGGAACCGGCTGATGCGCTCGGTGCGCTGCGCCTGGAGCTCGTTGACCTGGCGCGTCAGCCGCATCACCTCCACGTCCGACATCAGCCCCTTCTCGGCCATGCCCCGCGCCAGGCGCAGTTCCTTGTGGACCAGCTCGATGCTGCGCCCGGTGCTGGCCGAGCCTTCCTCGACCACGCGGCGCCGCGCCTCGAACACCTCGGTTTCCGCGGCCACCACACGCTCCGTGTCCCTGACCTCGGGCGGGAAGATCAAGGGCCGGCCGAAGGCTTCCGCCTGCAGACGCGCCACCTGCCCCAGCAGCGCCAGGCGCTTGGCCTGGCTCTCGTTCTGCGCCGCCGTGGCGCGGGTCGGGTCCAGGCGGGCCAGCGGCTGCCCGGCCTCGACCTCCTGCCCCTCGCGCACCAGCAGCTCGCTCAGGATGCCGCTCTCCAGGCTGGCGATGACCTGCTCGCGCCCGTCGGGGATGACACGCCCTTCGCTGCGGGTGATCTCGTCCACACGCGCCAGGCCCGCCCAGGCAATGGCAGCCACCACCACGGCGAGCAGCAGGTACAGGGCCCAGACGGCGCGCGGCAGCGGCTCATCCAGCAGCGCGGCATGCGCCGGCGACACCAACAGTCGCTCCTGGCGATCCATCCCGGACGAGACACTCATGGATCAGACCGAAGCCGAGCGCTGCACCGGCTGCGCCGCGGGGTGCATGTGCAGGTTGGCGCCCTCGCCCGCCGGCGCGGGCTGGGCCGCCGGGCGCACGCCCGACAGCGCCGCCAGCACCTGGTCGCGCGGGCCGTCCAGCACCAGGCGCCCGCCATCGACGACGACGACCCGCTGCACCAGCTCCAGCACCGCCGGCCGGTGGGTCACGACGACAAAGGTGCAGTCGGTCGCGGCGTCGCGCAGCTGCCGCAGGAAAGCGATCTCCGACTGCGCATCCATCGAGCTGGTCGGCTCGTCCATCAACAAGATTTGCGGCCGCCCCACCAGCGCACGCGCCAGCGCCACCAGCTGCCGCTGGCCGCCCGACAGCATGCCGCCCATCTCGCCCACGGGCAGATCCCAGCCCATCGGGTGGCCGGCCACCACACGGTCCAGCCCGGTGAGGCGCGCCACCTCCACCAGCCGCTGCGAATCCAGCGGGCGGCCCATCAGCACGTTGTCGCGCAGCGTGCCGTTGAACAGCCGCGGCTCCTGCGACACGAAGCCGATGCGCGAGCGGTACTCGGCCGGGTCGATCTGCCGCAGGTCGATCCCTTCCAGCTCCACCATGCCTTCGGTCGGCTGGTACAGGCCGGCAAGCAGGCGCAGGATGGTGGACTTGCCGCTGCCGATGCGGCCCAGCATGGCCACCCGCTCCCCGGCGCCGATGCGCAGCGACACGCCCTTCAACACCTTCGGCGCCTGGGCCTGCGTCGCCGTCGCCGGGTAGGCGAAGCCCACGTCATTCAGCGCCATGCGCCCGGTGATCTGCGCCAGCGGCACGTAGTTGCGGCCGGCTTCGCGCTCGGTGGGCGCGGTCATCATCTGGTTCAGCGACACCATCGCGGCACGGGCACCCTGGTAGCGCGTGGCCAAGCCCACCACGCTGCTCAGCGGCATGGTGGCGCGGCCGGCGAACATCACCGCGCCCAGCAGCGCACCGGCGGTGATCTGGCCGTCCTGGATGAGGTACACGCCCCACACCAGCATGATCAGGTTGATCAGCTGCTGCACGGTCATGGTCAGGTTCATCGTCCAGCTGCTCATCGTGCGGGCGCGCAGGCCCGAGTCGGCCGCCACCGCCATGCTGTGCTCGTAGCGGTGCAGGAAGCGCCCCTCGGCGCCCGAGGACTTGAGGTCCTCCAGCCCCTCGATGGCTTCGACCAGCGTGCCGTGCAGGTCGGCGGATTCACGCATGTTGGTGCGCATGGCGCGACGCAGCTGCCCCTGCAGCAGCAGGTTGAAGCCCACCACCAGCGGAATGGCGATGACCAGCACCCAGCCGAGCGGGCCGCCGATGACGAAGGTCATCGCGACGAAGATCAGGATGAAGGGCAGATCGCTCAGCGCCGACATCGTGGCCGACGTGAAGAAGTCGCGCACCATCTCGATCTGCGCCAGGTAGTGCGCATAGGAGCCGGCCGACGGCGGCCGGTGCTCCATGCGCACGCCCAGCGTCTGGCGGAACAGCTTGGCGCCGACGATCAGGTCCGTCTTGCGGCCGGCCAGGTCGATCAGGTGGGCGCGCAATTGCCGCGCGAACAGGTCGAACAGCAGCGCCGCAGCGGCGCCCACGGCGAGCGTCCACAGCGTCACTGTCGCCTGGTGCGGAATGACCTTGTCGTAGATGACCGACGTGACCAGCCCCGACACCAGCATCAGCACATTGCTGAGCAGCGCCGCCACCATGGCCGCGCGGTAGTAGGGCACGAAGCGCTTGAGCGCGCTCCAGAGCCAGTGCGAGTCACCCAGCGCGCCCTGGGCGGACTCGGCCATGGCCTCGCGGCGCGATGCGTCGGTGCCGAGCACCGGTGACGCCACCAGCAGAAAGCCGCTGAACTCCGGCTCCAGCTCGGCCGTCGTGGCCGGCACGATGGCCGACTCCGGCCCGGGAAACACGACTTCGTAGCGGCAGCTGCCCGCCGCGACGGTGGCCGGGTCGTCCAGCCGGCGCACCAGCACGCAGGCATCGCCGCCATTGAGCAGCAGCACGGCCGGCAGCAGCAGGCCGTTGATCTCGTCGATGCCCTTGCGCAGCAGCCCGGCGTTGTAACCCGCGTCGCGCATCAGGCGAACGGCGTCCGGCGGCGTCAGCACGCCTTCGGCGGGGAAGCCGGCGCGCAGCGAGGCCGTCGAGCGCGGACGGCCGTGGTGGCCCGTCAGCCACGACAGGCTCTGCAGCAGCGGGTCGCCGATGCCCTGCTGCGACAGGCCATCCAGGCTTTCGGCGACCGGGTCCGGTGCCGGCGGCGGCTCGCCGTTGGCCGCCAGGCGCAACCCCGGGCGCCCACCAGCGGGGGCGTCGAAGAAGGTGTCGTGGCGCTGGGGCATGCGGGGCGGGCGTCAGCGGGAGGATCAGTGCTCGGCGCGGGCCTTCAGGGCCAGGCGCTCGAACTCGGCCTCAAGATCGCACACCATGGCCGGAATATCAAACAGCGGCGACTGGCGGCCGAACTCGCGCAGGTAGCGCTTGTACGACGCGGCGCGCGCCGGTTGCAGGCCGATCTGCACCGCCCGCGCCTCGTATTCCTCGATGCTGGTGGTGATGAGGTCGGGCAAACCCACGGCCGTCAGCAGGCTGCCGGCCATGCGCGAGATGTAGCTGCGGCCCGAGCGCGTCAGCAGCGGCGTGCCCATCCACAGGCAGTCGCTGGCC
>JACCDO010662917.1_pt1 | contig 15347 bp, 8 predicted proteins | sample 7446101 | NCBI WGS metagenome assembly JACCDO01 (sample SAMN15323440, study PRJNA562643) | freshwater metagenome | isolation source: river surface water | place: USA:Blue River Watershed | collected 2017-08-16
GAATTAGTCACGCAGAAGGCCGGCCGGACCGAATGGTGCACTGAACTTAAGGACTAAACTCCGTATTATTTGCCGTGCAACTACAACTAGTAGGTGGGTGTTTCTGAGGAGATAAATCTATCTAGAAACCTATTCCACGCCTACTTTAAACAGCTAGCGTCTTAGGGCCGCAATCTTCGCGATTTTAATTAAGAGAAAGAAGAAGAAAAGGCATTCCTTCAAGCGCAAGTTTGCGAGGCTGTGGCCACCATGTCAAAGCCTGTGGTGATTGGAGGAAAGTTCAAGTTTAAGTCAGGAGGTAGTACTTCAGTGGATAAAGTAAAAAAGCGTAAATTAGATGCTCCAGTAGATGAAATACAAGTGAATGAAAAGATTACCGAGCCAGAACTTGTTCGAAGTACGCTTACGGAGACTCAGAAGAAGCAAAGAGAAAAGCAAGCAAAATTAGAAACGAAAATCATGAAAGATACTTTATCAGTGTCGTATCGTGATCGTATTGACGCATTCAACAATAAATTAGCAAGTTTAACAGAACATAATGACATCCCTAGAATAAGTGCAGCTGGTAATGGATAGTGTGTATATTTAGTTAGGGACACTTGTTATCATTTATGTATAAATTATTTTTTATTGTTTTTGATATCTTGAACCAATGTTTCTAATGCATTTGCAAACTTGGACATTGCTTTATCTACTTCTTCTTTACTGACAATTAATGGTGGAACGAAGCGAATCACTTTAGGACCAGCAGGTACAACTAATACTCCATTTTTTAATAATAATTTTGATACATCAGCTGCAGTAACACCACATTCTTCGGTTAATTCAATACCATTGATCAAACCAATTCCTCTTATGTCTTGAATGACTGATGGACTTTTTTCCTTTAATTCAGCTGCTAAACTTCTAAGTTGGTTACCTCTATCTAATGTATTTTGTAATAAATTTTCTGAAGAGAATGCACCAGCAACAGCTAAACCAGCGGCACAAGCTAATGGATTACCGCCATATGTCGATGCATGATCTCCCGGTCCGAAGACATTAAATTTGTCCTTGCAAAGCATGGCACCAATAGGAACACCTCCGCCTAATGCTTTGGCGCTTGTGAATGCGTCAGGTTCGATATTATCATAATTTTGATAGCCCCACAATTTTCCTGTTCTACCCATACCTGTTTGCACTTCATCACATATCATTAGTGCACCTGTTTCATCACAAATTTCTCTTACTGCTTTAAAAAAATCATAAGATGCTGGTTTAATTCCTCCTTCGCCTTGTAATGACTCCATCATAATAGCAGCCAGTCCTCTGCCATTACCACTGCTTTGAATAGATTTCACTAGATTACGTAATGCATCTACGTTATTGTACTCCACGTATTCAAATCCTGGTGTTAATGGACCAAAGTCTTTTTGATACTTCGCTTGACCAGTTGCAGTGATAGCAGTTAATGTGCGACCATGAAATGAGTTTAATGCTGTAATAATAACAGGAAAATCAATATTCAATTTAGTATGAGCATATTTACGTGCTAATTTTATAGCTGCTTCGTTAGCTTCAGCGCCAGAATTACAGAAAAATGCCTTATCTGCGCATGAATTATCTACTAACCATTTTGCTAATGCACCTTGTTCTGGAATATAGTAAAGGTTACTAGTATGGTGAACCTTATCCATTTGTGCTGAAATAGCTTTCTTTAATAATGGATGAGCATGTCCTAAACAGCATGTAGCAATGCCAGATGCAAAATCTAGATACTCGTTACCTTCACTATCGTACAACTTACATCCAGCACCATGGCTGATGGTCATTGGATATCGCCCATATGTATTCATTACATTATCTTCATAATTCTTCCCAACAATTTCAGTGTTAGAAATTGCCGCAGTTGGAAGAGCAAGACCTGTGGCTTCTTGACTGCCAGAAGAACCCAATCCATTGAATAATTTTGCAAATTTTGATATTATATTCAATGAAAATGCAGGTGCCACTAAGAGCATGAAGAGCATTACAATTCGCACAAACAACATGGTTTATTCAAGTACTATGCAAATAGCTATGTATTAGTTGATGCTTTGTGTGTGATGGATTGTCGAGACAACAATATCCTTGCGGTGTTAGCACCAAGAAAAGTTTACTCTTTTTACAAGTCATCCATGGTGAAAATTCAATTTAGTTCCGCATTTTATAGTTGCTTCAATTAAAGCTATTGCCACGCGCGACTACAGCATGGTAATAGCAGCGGCGTTGTGCGAGTACCTGGTGCTACTACTGCCACATTTTTATCTATTTAAATTCTTTCTCAGGTTAATGTCGGTGCCGGTTCCAGAGAACATTCCATCGATTCGAGCATCACCAAGAACACAAGTGGACTTAGATTTAAGTATAATCTTGGCAAAAGAAACAAGATTAGTGGAGGATTATGAGTGAATTTTCATCATTGCCACGCGCTATCATCTCTGTGCGTGGTAGGAATGGTTTAAGCAGTTATTTGGGTCCAGTAGAGGGTGCATATACAACAACAATACAAAAGAATAATAACCTAAGATCGTTAGAAGATGCTGGACCATTGAGGCTTCCTCCTGTTTATTCTCCAAGGGGTGATATCATTTGCTTGGTGGTTGACTCGGCGACTCTTCCTATAGCTCTTTACAACACTGTAAATGGAAATCTAATTGGAACAATTCCATGTGCTGAAGCACAGTCTATTTCATTTTCACCGCAAGGAAGGTATGTTGTGACATGGTCTAGATTAGTCAAGCCAACTGAATCTGGAGAAGGTGGAGGTGGAAACTTAAAAATATGGCAAATTAGTAGTAGTGGAGGGGAATGCACTGTTGTTCAATCATTTACTCATAAAGTCTTTAAAAAGGATCTTATCCAATGGTCAGATGACGAACACTACTTGTTTAGACTTGTTAGTAACGAAGTGCATATATACGGTGGATCTGGAGAATTTCCAAGTAATTTATTACAAAAGTTACATCATGATGGTTTTACACAGTTTAAGGTAACATCCAAGGCGCCATTCATGATTGCTGTATTTAACCCAGAGTCGAAAGGCAATCCAGCAAAAGTAACCTTGTATAAATATGCGAATTCGTTAGCGAATGTTGAGGGGCCAATAACAGGTCGAACCACATTTTCTGCGTCGGAAGCAACTATGTTATGGAATAAGCAAGGTACTGTGTTACTTACTCATACTCACTCTGATGTGGACTCTAGTAATACTTCATACTATGGAGCTACTGGATTAACGATACTTAGTCATGATGGCACTATTTCTGCCATTGTGCCACAGAGTAAAGATGGACCTATTCATGATGTAAAATGGGCACCAAGTGGTGAGAGATTTGTGGTTGCCGCTGGTAATATGCCATCACAAACAACGTTATACAATACCAAGGCGGAGCCTATTTTCGAGTTCGGCAGTGCGCATCGCAACACCATCTCTTGGTCCCCACATGGAAGATTTCTGTGCATTGCAGGATTTGGTAATTTAGCCGGTGAAATGGATTTTTATGATATGAAAAAAATGAGAAAAATTGGTAGTAATACGGCGCATTGTACAGTACAGTACTCATGGTCTCCAGATAGCAGACACTTCCTAACGGCTATATTAGCACCAAGAATGAATGTCGATAATGGTTTTAAAATATACAAGTATAATGGAGTTGGACCTGTTGTATCTCATTCAATCGAGCAAGCTTATGATGCTATGTGGCAACCAGTAGCTGAGGGTGTGTACCCTGATAGAGGACCGTCACCTAAAAAGGATGGAGATGTATCAACGGTTGCTAAAGCTGTCGAACCGCCAAAAGTGGTGGCACCATACAGACCACCAGGTTCTTCTGGTGCATTAGCAGCTATGCTAAAGCGTGAAGAAGCACCGGTAGGTAAAGTAAAAGCTGCACCTGCACCCGCTAAGCCAGAACCATATAAGACTCCTGTGCGTGTTATTCCTGGTCTAGCACCAGCGCAGACAGCTGTACCACCTAAGAAGAAGAATCCACCATCCTCGGCACCAGTTGTAGCAACACAACCTAAACCACAACCAAAGAAAGTGGAAGTTAAAGTAGAAACACCAGCACCAGTAGTAGCAGTAGCACCACCTGTTTCAGCAGAAGAAGAGAAAGAGAAAAAAATTAAAAATATCAAAAAGAAATTAAAACAAATTGATGAGATCAAGGCAAAGATGACAAGTGGCGGTGAGTTGAACAAGGATCAAAAAGAGAAGCTAGACAGCGAAGCATTGCTATTACAGCAGTTGAAGTCATTGCAGTAATGATGGCATCGACGATGTGTGACACAGCTGACCACAAAGTTACTTTATCTTGAAGTTGTTAATTAATTACTATTTTTTTTTCTTTTTTCTGGCAACATCTTGGCGATAGAGGCTAGGTAGGTAACAGTATACCTCATTGTGTGCGTGTCTTGCGCTATCTAGTGATCTCTAAATGGGACCGGTTTAGATAGGGTTTGGTTTGCACTCGCTCCTGGACCTGCTTGCTCAGCAAAGCCTTGCTGAGTAGGATCAATTTCGAAATCATTACAGGTACGAGTATAAACGGCGTGTTTGGCGGTTTCCAACAAGCATTTTTCTTTGTTTCGCGTGTAAAGGATCTAGAAATTTATAAGATTAACACAATTTAAGAATTATTATTACTGAGTGAAAGATCTCGAAATTAAGAAAATACCCACTTGACTAGATATGACTTCACTGGAAGCAGCTGCGCGTGCTGCAGCACTTGAAGATGGTGTATCCCCACCTATATACTCTGGACCTGTGATAATAGATATTCAATCATCAGAGTATAAAGCAAAAGAAAAAGACATAGAACAGGAAATTATAAAAATGAATAAAAGAGGTGAATTACGAAGAGGTAAATGGACAGTAGAAGAGGAAGCATATGCTAATAGATTGATACATGAATTTAAGCTTGGATTGTTACCACTTACTGATGGAACAACATTACGTACGTTCTTATCGAAACTATTAAATTGTGATCCAATGAGAATATCTAAAAAATTTGTTGGCCAAAATTGTATTGGTAAACAAGTATTTCGTCGACGACAAGCTGATTTAGAGAAGCTTACACCTGAACAAATGCAAAAAAGCCGCAATGATTTAGTTGAATTAGAAAGATGTTTCTTGGAGAGAGTAGCTCTTACGAATAAGTCCAAATCAGCTGGTGAACCAAAAAATGGGCGATATACAGATGAGAACTGTGGTATCCTTCAACCATGGATGATGCCGCCAGAAGAGGTCAAGCCCGCCATAAATAGCTACATGTCATCTTCAAGTAAGAGCACCACTTCGGTTGCGAAAGCAAGTAGACCAGATGTGTTGCAGGAAGCAATTTCCTCGCACAAACCTCAACAGCAAGCGATGCATGAGAGTAGTATACACAACCCCAATACGAGTAATGGCAGTAGTATGTTGTATAAGTCTTTGACTTCTTACTCTCATATCGATGAGTTTGGTCCAATAACTAGCACCACCATGCACATGAGTAATGATGTGAACAGCAATGGTTTACGGTTGAATGATTCTATGAACAGGGTGAACTCGTTAGATGCATTATGCAACATGGACGTGCTGAAAATGCCTTCTCCTCGCTCTGTCGAGACCTTCCAAATGCTTATTGGTCGTGATGGTTCGTTTCCTTGGAGTAGCAATAAATCCAATGACGACTCATTACGGAGTAACTCTGATGTACCCACGTTGCCGCCTATGTTTCTTCAGGACCCGGCAAAAGAGAGTACACGTGGTATATCTGTTGCAACGTCGACTAGTGAGTTAGCCTCGTCACCGGTGAAGAAAACTGGTAATGAGCAAGCAATTATCAAGAATTCATCAGTTGAAAATTTTTGGATGTTGGTAAATTATGGTGATCTTCCCCGTCCTGACACCGATGTCTTGTCAGAGACCTTGTGGCAGCGACCTTCAAGTGCAACCGACAACACCGCGACTCATACTAGCTCTAATGCGCTGCCAAGTGTAGGTAAAGTAGATAGTAATGACACAGATAAGAGTTTATCATCACTATTATCACAGAAAAATTTTTCACCTGCACAAATCCTTCACATGCAACAGCATAGACTGTATGATTACTACACCAAACAACAAGAGCCAATTCTAGCCCCGGCTCAAGACACCAGCACTACGAGCAAGAGAAAACATGAAGAACTTGATACTCCGGTGGAAACAGCGGAACAGCAGCAAATATAAAGAACAAATTGACACCAGCAACGAGAATGACGAGGAAAAACGCAAGTGATAGCAACCAATAATATATTTGTTCTTTATGTAAGTAAGTACACAATAATTGTATAATTTATGCATGAGTTTTGTCTAGATAGTGGCGGATGCGCCGGACTTCCGCGTCATCCACTCCGTATGTGAGCACTAGACCGTGGTAGTACCTCGTGTCAAGAGTGGCGATGCTCTTTGTGAGAAAGGCCAAGTGGGTAGAGTCGTTGAGCTCTTGGTTCTGTAACAAGTCAATGATGTCTATACACAACCAGAGTACTAGATTTGAGTAATCAATAGCCGCGCAAGGAGACGAGGTGGAGTCACTCGTAATAATCAGCTCGATGCCTTCCAAGGCACGCATAACCGACTCAATCTCCCTGCATTTCAGCTCGACAAGTGTCATATTTGTGTGGATGAGATCCTGGTACACCTCCTTAGGGGTGGTCACAGTCACTCCTGAACCAATCAAACTGTGGTAGTAAGTGCGACATACACTGGCGATGTACAACAGAAGTTGAATTAACAGTGCGTGCGACTGAGGTAAGTACTCCTGTATTGATTCCTGCAGCTCCCACAGCTCGCAGATATCTACATTCCGCACAGCAGTAGAGCCTCGCCATAACTCGACTAGATGCTGAATATTTGATACTTCCTTCAAGATTTCTGTTAGGTATTCATCGGTCTCGGCACTGAATTGTCTGTTGCAACTCCTACATTTCCAAGAGTCGGTTACTGACGTTTCATAAATTATACCGTCACAATCGCTGTCGTCAGCTGAAACATACGCGCAATAAACACCATCGCTGTCTCTGTATTCACTAGTGCATCTGCTACAAAGGCAATGAAAATATTTCTCGGCATGTAATTGTTCAAGGCGCTGCTGCCGACTCAACTCAAAGCATTTTATATACGAAAATGATAGCATTTCGTTGGGTGCGATAGGCTTTGTGGCTATATACATCAATTCTCCGGTAACTTTAGATGTGTAATAAAGATTTGGTAAACAGCTGTGTGATACCTTGGCGCCAAACTTAAACAACGCAGCTGTAGATGAGTTGTTGCTGCTTTGATTATGGCCACAATAAACGTGAGCATTTGCATCAGCAATCAATAACAATTTATACATTTTTTCTACATTTAATACATTTTGAAATTGCCCTGAAGTGTGCAAACTCTCTGCTAACTGCTTGCGTCGCTGCTGTAACGGCGAAGATTCATCTTCTTGGTCTATTGGAGGGCAGTAGAACTGGTCAATTTCATGCTGAGTCTCTTCATCAGCTTCGAGATAAGCTGTAAAATAGCCTTGAATATCGTCAAAATCGCTAAAATTCCAATGTATAAGTGGTTTCTCTTTGAGTACGATATCTCCAGCAGCAAAAGCTCTTTCTGCAAATAAACACTCTCCGAATTGCTCAGTGTTACTTACACGGAGCCCGGGAGGCGGATGCATTAACCAGTTCAACTTGTAACTTTTTTAAAATGGGAAGAAACCAAAAATCCACAGTCTTTCCCAACGGCTCGAAAAGAAGAAAAATAAAATTTTTAAACGCTTTTTACTTAACTGAAACTACACGTTGCTAATAATACAATAAACTAATAATAGGTAATACAATAAATAAACTTTAACGACGAAGTGAAGTAGACATTAATGTCGCTCCTGTTCCACTTCTTACTGATCCCGCAAACATCATCATGGCGTTGTTCTCATCAACGAAGGAAAAGCCTTCGAATGCCTTATCCATAGAGCCGAAGTACGCATCTCTTACATCAGGTGATACGATAGGCATCATAGAGGTGAATTCTTGATCAAATTGTGAGGTATCAAGTGATCCAGCGACCGTTGGAACCCATGGTGGATTGATTGTTCCCGCTTGTAATCCAACCCAATCAACATCGTGAAAGAATGGATGCTCTTTTAATTCTGCTGCATCTCTATCACCTGAACCCATTCGCAATTTAGGATCACGAACTAGTAATTTTGACAGGATATCCTTGGAGTTCTCGGTCATGAAAGGGGGGAAGGTTATCTCTGCTTTCATGATTTTTTCAAACATTGTTTCTCGATTACGACTATAAAATGGTGGAAGTCCTGATATCATTTCAAATAATAATGCACCTAATGACCACCAATCCACAGCTCTACCATGACCTTGACGCAGCAACACCTCTGGTGCAATATACTCAGGTGTCCCGCAAAAAGAATTAGCTCCAGTTGAGTGGTCGGATACACCCTCTTTACTCAACCCAAAATCCGTTAATTTCACATTTCCTACGTGATCAAGTAGTACATTTTCTGGTTTTAAATCACGATAAATCACGTCAAGACTGTGTACGTGTTCCAACGCCAAGATAATTTGTGCAGCATAAAATTTAGCTCTTTCTTCTGGAAATCGACCTACTTTACCTAAATGGAAGAAGAGTTCACCACCTGCGCAGTAATCAAGAACAAAGAATAATTTGTCTGTTGTTTGAAATGCCATAGTAAGACCCACGATGTAAGGGTGACGTATGTACTCTAGTACTGATCGCTCTGTTTTTGTGTGTTCTACTTGATTTTTCCGAATGATATACTCTTTTTTCAACACTTTTAACGCGTGTAACTTGCCGGTTGCTTTTTCACGGACTAAAAATACTTTGCCAAAGCTTCCTTTGCCAATAACTTTAATAATATGGAATGAATCTAGATTTATAGTTCGCTTTGCTTGTATTGCAGCTCCTGTTGCATTAGCCGTTGAGCTCTCGCTACCACGATCATAAATAAATTCTGCTTCAACAAATGATAATGATTGAATATTGATACCATCATTACCATCATCATCCATGGTGTCAGATTGACGACTATTTCTTCCACTATTTTTATTTTTCCCATTCTTTTTATTCTTATTTCCTGACATATGCCACACAGTATCCTCACCACCATCTGAATCATCAGCATCAGCATAATTTTCATCGTGCTTACCTTCAAACATATCATCCATATCCATTTCATCAAATGATCCATTAAGACTACTACGCCAATGTATCTCTAAGAATGGTGGTGGCATGTTTGCATCAAAGCATAAGAATTGATACATAGATTGAGTACATAATATCATTGGATTCAATGAAATAGATTTTATCCAACTGTCCATACAAGAACGTGCTTTCTCTAAATATAAACCATCTAAACTATCACCATCAATAATAGGAATTGGAAGAACATCTGTTACCACTGATTGCAGCTGCTCATACAATGACACAAAGCTAGCGTATTTACGGTAAACAGTCCAAGCTTGAAACGATTCCTGCTGAACACAAACAACGAACACTGAATATGGTTGAGGTGGTGATTGACACAAACCATATCCCAACACTTCTACTTTTAATGACATGGCCTCCCTTCTATCACAACAAAATACAAGTCCGAATGCTGGTAATAAAAGCAATAAAGACGAAAGATCTGCTTCGCCGGATTTTCTCTTCTTCCCTCAATAGCGTATGTTGTTTTCCGGCCCCTGCGTAGTGAGTTAGGTAGAGAACCCTAACACTTAACCTCTCTTCACGTTGTCCACTAGATAGTAATCTCTCTCTACTACAGTTAGTTAAGCGCAAATACTTAAGGACGTGAACATATTGTGAAAGGAAATAGTGTAGTTAGATGAATTGTACTTTGACTCATAAAATTCTTTGAAATATTTCTATATTTTCTAGAAGGACTATACTAGTAGGAAAGAGAGGGGAATGTACAGGTTGGAAGAGAGGAAATGGATTATTTCTCGGTGGTACCTGTGTGAGAAGGAACTCCGTTCCTAGAAATATCACTCCGCTAAAAGTTCTAAGAAAAATGAGCGGGGTTGAGGGCACTACTCTCCCTGTTGCTGAAGCCCAATTACTTCGTTGGATGAATGATGAAGAGGCATTAGAGTGTGTATTATGTAAAAGCGAATTCACTATCTTTAATAGACGTCATCATTGTCGTAAATGTGGTTCATTGTTCTGTCAAGATTGCTGTTCCTATTTTATTGAGTTGAACACCGAACAGATCTTGTATCCACCGAATTCACTAACTTATACTTTAGATTTAGTGTTTGGTAATACAGTTCGATGTTGCAAAACATGTGCAGATATGGTTCTTGGTGGTAATTCGCATACTAGAACTACTTACTCTGTTGACGATTCGACTCCTTCTCAACCTACTATACTATCGGGTGAAACAAATAATAATAGCACAGTACCAAATAATAATAAAGCACCAACTACTGACAATAACAGCACTAATACAAATAATGATACAACTCAAAATTTAAATCTAGGAAATAATTCAAATAATGCGGATATACCCCGCGATGTGGTGGTGCCAGCCGTTTTGAAAGAAGTATTGGCTATGGAGTACGTTCCCGGCGAGCCGTCGAAGAGATACATAGTGAATGTACCAAGCGATATACGACGAGGTGGTGCTTTTAGTGTATATTTAGATTCTCGTATTATGACAGTACGACTTACAACTGATATAAATCCTGGTGAAAGAATATATGTCAGGGCTCCAACTGCAAATGTTGTTCCTGTACCTGCGGTAGCTAGACCTGTTACACGGGATGCGAGTAATGGCTCGTCTTCGATAACAGTTCTGGTCACAATACCTTGTACTGCGTGTACATTTGAAAACACTGTCCCTCACCATAGTGTGCATACTTCATTGCGCTGTCATTTCTGTAATACTTTAATCCCGTTAGACTCGCAAGATGACGTGGGGTCGCAATCCGTCCCTTCCCGTCGCCGCGTGAGTGTGTTAGAGATGCCACTGGAGTTACTACAAAATGAGGAAGATCCACAAACGAATAGCTTTGTTAAACAGTTCGCTGTTGTTGTGCCTATTGGCACCAAGCGCAATGAGATCTTCAAGGTGGTCTTGAGTTCGCGGCTATTCCATGTGCTTTGTCCTGCAGATGCCAGTGTGGGTGACAAGCTTATAGTGTCTGCACCGGATAAATCGTGTCCATTTCCGCTGAATTATCGGTTTAAAAATGATTATGACATGGGTAATGCCTCCGCAGACCCTGCTAATGTCGCCCCGAACACCGCGCCTTCGGCAGAGCAAGACGATGCTATCGATCCCGATGTATTGTTTGCGCGAGCCAATCAACGAAGGCTGCGCCAACTCATCGGTGATGAGACTAACGACGTGTCTGAAGAAGATAAGATCGCTATGCTTATTGCTGCTGGAATGGCTACTTCTGCGGATGATGCACGCAGTATTATACAATCTTGTGTTGCAAAGAATGCAGAGAAACCCATTGCTGAGATCCCGCCAGCTGACAACACAACAGATGCAGTGGTCGTAGCATCCACGGTGGCGCCTCCAACTGACTATGATGACATGCTTGGTGAGTCGAAAGAATCCAGTGTGGCAGTTAGTGAAAGCGTGGCTATTGCCTTGCCTCAGGCAACGATAGTCGAGGCGAGAGAAGTGTGTACGTATGTCATGAACAGTAGGGCTGTGGAGAATGAACTGATAGCGATCGCGGAGGAGACCATACTGTGCAGGTACTGCACGTCGGTCAACCATCCCGATGCCAGAGTGTGTCTTGTGTGCCGAAGAAGGTTTCAATAAGTGTTGCAGGTTGCGAGGATGGTTACAGGATGTGTGTGTTATTATATACAGACACAATTATGGGCAGCTCCTTGTGTTATTACTGACTGATTACTCATGTAACGCACTCTGCAGTGAGTTGGAGACGAGAATCGACGTGTATATAGGTGTAAATAGCTTCGTATGTAATGTAAAAACTGTGGATATTTCTTTGGTGATTTGAGCCAGATTGATCTTGGTCTGGTTGCTGTTCATGGAGTACTGCCCTAGCTTGACCTCGTACGGTTGGTCCAGCAACACGCGGTACATGACCTTGTATACTCGCTTGGTGAAGAGAACCAGAATGGGATTACCGGGATCGATGATTGCCTTCACCTCCTTCTTGACTTCTTCCTCCCATTGCGACACGATAGCTGGTGTGCAGGAGTCGCCTTTAGCGCGAGTTAAAACTTTAATAATCCCTGAGTTGGTTACCTCTGTAACAATAGAAGCAAGTGAAACATCGCCGTCGCGCAACAAGATATTCAATCTGCGTTGAAATTCATTCTCTTCTTCGGGTGTTAACACAACACCTCCTTTGTAGTTGTTGGGACTGCAAGGACTGAGAGAGGACGACGTCACTTGTGTGCGCGGCTTGGCTAGGATTTGTTTGACGCATATAACAAAGGCTAGTTGCAGTGCTAGCACGTCGATATCGTCTCTTATTTTACTCAATCTATTCCTTTCAAACAGTAATGTCTCCGGGATAGAGCCGTTGACGTCCATGGAGTCCAGGCGGTAAGGACGTTGCAACAGGACAATATATGCTTTTGCAACAACATACTTAACAATTTCAGGAGTAAAAGCTAACGGAAGCGAAGGAGTGCACGATCCCGCAGAACCAAGTGCCTCCACCAAGTCATCACAAAGCGCTTGTCTCTGTGCCTTGGTACTCACCACCTCCATCATCAGCGAGACCACTTGGTTGACTTGCACACTACCGTTTTGAACTTTATTCAAGAATTTATTGCGCAAGAAAGTTACTCCGTACTGCTGCAATATGGGGCTCAACGACGAGATGTAGTAGTTGGCCATGTCGCGCTGCAGCTCGTGGATGCACGCAGAAATATACTCAAAAAATATCGGTAAGAACTTGATCACGTCATCAATTTTGTTACCGGCAGTTGTGTATTGATCGACAAATCCGTTGAGCCAGTGCTCCATTGCTTCCGCCCTAACTGGTGCTTGTAACAGTTGTAAGTTAAAAAATAACGGCATTACAGCGGTGAGTAGCTCCTTAGAAGTAATAGCTTGATTCTGCAGTACGTTGGCAAAATAGGGCAGATCCAGTGCTCGCTGCGCCATTGAAGCCTGCTGACTCTTGGGCGACATAGACAGGATCTTGGCCTGCAAGTCGGCGATAATCCCTACTAACGGTACGGGGTCCACAACGGAACTGTTTTTCACACGGTTCATTGCAATCTCTTCACTTATACCATCACATAAGTGTACGACAGAGAGGTTGTACCTGGGGTTGGTGTCGTCTGTCTTGGTTATTGAGGTAACTCTTGCAGATACGTATGCGTTGGAGGACTCGTGCACACTGACCGGTATGACATCACCCACTTGAATGTCGTCTCCACTCTTGGTAAACGCGGCAACAGACCAGTGTATCTTGTGCCGAATAGACAGCAAGAAACTAGTTTTGATTCGCTCGGCCATTTCCTGGTGTGTTTTCGGGGCTGGTTTGCCACGGATATATCCGATGAAGTCGATGTCTAAAGGGAGTAAGGATGCGGTGGGATCGGGCGCGTTGTCCAGACAGAATGCGGGATTCAAGCATATCTCATAGGCAAGTTGTTCGTTCTCTAAGCCAGCGATTTCTGCAAGCTTTTCAACAAGTAAAATATTCTTATCTAATGCTTCAGTAGATGTGTTATCTGCTTGTGTGCTGCGCAGATGATCTTGCAATGAACTCATGTCAACATTATGGCTCGAGCTGCTGTTACTGGTGCCATCCTTGTCACTGTGTATGTGTTGGTGATACTCTGCAAGGGAAGTCTCTACCTGCGCACGCAGCTCTTCTAATCTAGTCTGTGAATAGTCACCTCCTAATATACTGACAATGGACTCTTCTAGCTTAGCTAGTTGCGCGGTTGCGTGCTTTAGAACTTCATTGACGCCGTGGTCTCTCGTCTCTGGGTCGCCGCCGCGGATCTGAATGACAACTGAGTAACACTGTTGATAACTCAACTCTAATGCTTGTATAAACCTTTGTGCATCTAAATCTTTCCATTTCTTCATTGAAGTGAAAAACGCTCTGGCTATTGATCTATAACTGATGAGCTGCTGGCGGAAGGTGTATATCGATGCTGTAGGATTCGTGCAATATGAAAGTAAAGCCAAAGTAAACTTATACATTGCTTTGGTTATGGTCTTGGCAGTCACATAGCACATTGCAGCCTCGATACTATCATCTTTGACTTCTCGCACGTCATTTTCGATGTTAATCGTTGAGGTTAGGACACTTTCTGGAAATTTATTGATGATAAATGCAGAGGAGATGACGCGGACAGACTTGGACATCATTAATATATTTTTTTCATTGATATTAGGATCACGCGGTAAGGACTGTAGAAAAGTATTCATTGATTTGACGAAGAGGTCATTCAGCAGTAACCCCTGCGCGTCTTCAAAAGTAATATTATCATGCACTAGTTTTGCCATGACCTCACTTATGGTACTCATTTCTTTGTTTAATTTCAATAGCTTTTCTCTTAGTAAACGCAATGCCCTTATGCGATACCACCAGGCTTCAATCACCATAACGGCATCTATTTCCTGTAATAAATAGAAATTATAAAGCAATATATATGTATTGTTCTTAAAAAAAATTACCTCTAGATTGAAAGTATCAACAGAGTGTGGTGTTGATGGCGGCGTCAAAGATGACATTAGTCTGTCGTAGCTGATGGGAAGCACCGACAGATGTAGTCCGTCCATTGTTACAGAGTGAGTACGAAGATATCTTGTTGTTTATTCGTTTTTGCGATAAACAGTTCGAACACCATGTTCGAGAAGTCCCTGCGGTACCGGTGTAACCTAACAGCACTTTTATGCATTAAATTAGATTTAGAATAGTTAAACGAGCGCGCAATAACTCTACCGTTGGTAGAAGAAGTCGCGAGTAGTTGAGATAGTCCAGTAAATTGTAATATTGCAACAATTCACCAACTCGACCGGCGGAACTGAGAACTGTTTGCTCACATATTTGGTAGACTTATCCCTAGACATCATACACAATTGCTGAGTTGGTCGTTAAGATTTTGACTGTTATATAATGGCGAGCTCAAAGGGATTGATAAGCGCACAAGATGTAGAGTTCTCCCCTTCTGTGTTAGAATTAATGAAGAAATTAGAGAAGGATAATAACGTACCTCCATTAAAGGACGCGGACAATGGTCAGCAAGCAATACGAAGCAGTAAGAACAGTCCGAGAGATTTGGTGACTCAAGCTGCTAATGATAGTCCAACAGCAAAGGC
>JACCDO011011805.1_pt1 | contig 15346 bp, 16 predicted proteins | sample 7446101 | NCBI WGS metagenome assembly JACCDO01 (sample SAMN15323440, study PRJNA562643) | freshwater metagenome | isolation source: river surface water | place: USA:Blue River Watershed | collected 2017-08-16
ATTAATTGCACTTTAAAAAAACCACCAAGTTTTCAATATTTACCATCTCCTAATAAATATGTTGAATATCCTGGAGTTTCTGAAATTATTCCAAATTTGTATTTAACTGGATTGGAAAATGTTCACAGTGATACATTTCAAAAATATAATATTAAACATGTTGTTTCTGTAATGACAGAAGCACCACAACTAAATATTAATCAAAAAATTATTCCAGTACTAGATACAAAAGATCAACATATTAGTCAATATTTTGAATCTGCATATGAATTTATTGAAAGTGCTATTCAAAATAATGAAAATGTTCTTGTGCATTGTTATGCAGGAATCTCACGCAGTAGCACAATTGTAGCTTCATATATTATGAAAAAATTTAATATGAACTTTACAGATGCAATTGCATTAATTAAATCAAAACGTCACATTGTTTCCCCAAATTTTTATTTTTATGGAGAATTAAATCGTTATGGAGAAACACTTTGTTTATAATTTTTTTTATAAAAAACTGAATTTTTAAATATATATTTTATATTATTTTATCATAATGATTGTTGATTATTATAAAAATATTGGAGAATCAATGAGCGATGTAATAAATAGATTTAAAATAGAATATAGTCTCAATAAATTAGAAAAAGTTGCTTTCGCTGGTCGTCTTGATCCATTAGCTCATGGAATTATTCGATTGTTAACACATACTGACAAAATTTATAAAGATCAAGAATGTAACCATAATAAAGTTTATACTTATAGTGTCATTGAATCGTTCCAAACAGATACTTACGATATAATGGGTTTAATTAATGGAAGAAAAGATTTCCAAGAAGATTGTTTTAATAACCGTAATATAGTTCAAGAATATCCAAAATATTCATCAAAGACCATTAATATAGATGGTAAAATGGTTCGTTTATGGGATGCCGCTAAAAATAATTTAATTAAAGAAGATATTAAAATGCCAACAAAAGATATAACTATATTTTTTAATAAAAAAGAATCAGCTTCAATAATTAAAGGAAATAATTTACTTGATCTTATTATATCGAGAATAAATATGGTTCAAGGTGATTTTAGACAAAAAGAAATATTAGAATTATGGGCTAAAAATATAGATATAAATAAAGAATATAAATTAGGATTTTATCGGGCCAAAATTAGTTCAGGTGGATATGTCCGTTCAATTGCAAATTCAATGAATAGTACTGCATTTGATATTTATCGTGTTTCTTATGAATAAACTTCTAGTTTAAATCTAACAACACCAAGTAATTCGCCATTTTTTTTATAATTACCATTATCAAAACTTTCATAAGTAACAATTGCTTCTTCTATTGAATTTACTTCTGGTAATAATTCTTGATATCCTGTTTCTTCAATTGCATTTCTGAAATTAGGATACAATTTAATTTCTACAATTTTTGTTTTAATAATTGGCAAATTAATATCATCATTATGGTTAAAATTCCAATTATCTCCGACATTCATTTTTCGCCGTGCTTCATCATAACACCGTACTTCATAAATCTTAATTCCATCTTGAATTGCTTCATAATAAGGTGATTTTAGTTTACTTGTAAACATTTTTTATGATTATTTATAAATAGAATAATCATAATTTCAATTTTTTAAAATAAAAAAAATATTAATAATAAGAATTTACTTCAAGGACAACTTCAGTAGGAACACCTAAAGCTGCAATTAGAATATCAATTGGATTTGGCGTTTCAAATAATTTATAATAATTATTATCAAAAATTTTAAAGTCCTTGCAATGAACTAATTTAGGTAATTGCTTGATAATTTCATTATGTACTGGCGAATATTGATCAAAAACAGTATAATACTTATTTTTAATTTTATCATAACTAATGATTACAAATTTTTCTTTATTAAAACCAATAATACGCCAATCAATATGAGTATTATATTCGTAACGATTAATAGATTCATTATAAGGCAATAACCAAGGAGCATTGCGAACAACTGTATTGCTATTAAATACAGCAAAATATTTATCAACAAAGGTAATAGTTTGTTCCATTTTTTAATATATTTTAATTGAATTAATAAAATATATTTCAATTTTTTTAAAAAAAGGTGAAAATAATAATAATAATTAAATAAATATTATAAAAATGGTCTTACTTGATACTTATTTAAATATGTTTAATTGCAAGGAGTTTTGTCGAACACGTCCTTGGTTAATAAAATATAATGAATATGAACATCGTTTTGAAGATGAATATTGTATTAGATGGATAATTCCTTGGTGGAATAATGATTACTATTTTGATATAATTTATAATAAAAATAGCAAAATATATTCGACTATTATAAAAAATAATTCACCTTTATATAAAAATATCCAAAAATTATATGAATTTATAAGAACATCGCCTAAAACACAAATATCAACTAATGATTTTGGAATTTTAGTAGATACAGAAAATGTGAATATAATAATTGTATCAACTTTTGGGACTCCTTTGCGAAATTTGTCAAAAATACAGGAAGATAATTTAGAAATATTATTTAATAATTTTTTTATATAGAATTATAATAATATAAATGAGTTTAGTATTAATTAAGAGTACTATAAAAGATGTAGATACATTAGTTTCTTCTTTTAAAGAAGAACATTTGATTGTTAAATATGATGATAATGTATCAATTGAAAATGTTTCCCAATTAGTAGATAATAGAACTAATTTAACTTTTGTTTATCATTTTCCAGGATATTATACAGTTCCATTTTTTACTGAAGAAAGTATTGAAGAAAAAAGATCAAATAAATACAGATTTTTTTCTAGTAAATTAGTCAATTTATTTAAATTTATTAGACAACAAAATGAAAGTCTTACAGTTAATTTATTATCTTGTAATTTAAATAATAGTCTTTTTCAAAGTGAAGTACAAAAACTTGAAAATGAATTAGATATTAATATTAGATATTCAATAGATTTAACTGGTAACCAAAACGGAAACTGGGTATTAGAAAGCGATAATATTGATGTTAAAGATTATTTTTTTAACGATAATATCGCTAATTGGAATCATGTATTATATACTGGTTATTTAATGGCTAATTTAAGAACTTTAAATCCAACAATATTTTCATTAGAAGGAGGAGCTTATAAATTATTAAGAGATATTAGTTTAAGTGATATTTCATATAGTGCAGTATATGCTTTTGATGGTTCTGAACAATATATTGATTTAAGCGGTGGTGATATTTTTGATGGTTCTGGTTATACTATAAGAGTTCCTTGGGGAAATGAAGGTATATTTGCTGTTAATCCAGTTGTTACAACATATGGTCAACGCCCATATATTAAAAACTTAAAAGTAGTATCAAATAATGGCATATTTAATCTTGGCGGTGGTATTGTAAAAGCTGGTCAACGTTTTTTTACAGTAAATAATTGTGAATCATATGGTAATATAAATTCTTATTATGGTGGTGGTATTGCTGGATATGGTGCTGGTTCATATAATGGTAAAGTTGATATATCTGGATGTAAATATAGAGGCTCAATTCCTAACTATGGTGGTGGAATATGTGGTGCAGAAACTGCATCAGATGGGGGTTATTGTGTAGTTTCATATTGTGACAGTTCTGCAAATATTGGAAGTGCAGCCGGTGGTATTTGTGGTTTATGGACTGCTGGTTATTATGGTGGTTATTGTGAAATTAATAATTGTACTAGCAGAGGAACAATTGGACAAGGTGCTGGTGGTATATGTGGTGCTAATGGTGCAGAAGGTCATCCAGCTACTGATACTTCTGGTGGTACATTAATAATTCGTAATTGTGTTTCAACTGGTAATCAAGTAGTTGAAGGTGCCGGTGGTATAATTGGTGCAGGATTATGTAATAATTATGGATATTGTTTAATACACAATTGTCAATCAACTGGTACTATTTATGAAAATGGTGGTGGTATAGTTGGAAGAGAAAGTTGTGCAACTTATGGTCAAATTGATGTTTCTGGATGTTCATCTTCTGGTACAATTGGTTTAAATGCTGGAGGCATATGTGGTTTTAAAACTGGTTATAATAATGGTATTTCTAGAATTAAAAATTGTAATTCAACTGGTAATATTGGAATATATGCTGGAGGTATTTGTGGGTCATTTGCAGGTCTTTCAGGCGAATGTATCATATATAATTGTCGTTCATCTGGAACAATTGGAGAACCCGCTGGAGGTATTTGTGGTGAATATGCTGGTTCAACAAATGGCAAATGTAAAATTACATCATCATACTCCACCGGATCAATAAGCAAAAATGGTGGTGGTATTGTTGCTAGATATGCAGCCGACGCTGGTGGAGTTTGTGATATTTCTGATTGTTATTCAACTGGTTTAATTAATGACGAAGCAGGTGGTATTGCTGGCACTTTTGGAGGCAGTAATAATGGTAAACTTACTATTCAATATTCCAGATCACAAGGTAATATTAATAAAAATGCTGGCGGTATTGCCGGGTCTTACCTATTAAATGGTACTATTAATAAATGTAGTTCAATAGGTAAAATCGGAGAAGAAGCAGGTGGTATTGTTGGATTAAAAGCCAGAAATTGTACAATTACTGGTTGTTATACATCTGGTGTAATTGGATTACAATCAGGTGGTATTTGTGCTCCATATGCCGGTTATCAAGGAACTTGTGTTGTTACAGATTGTAGTTCATCTGGATCAATTACTGGATATGCTGGTGGTATTTGTGGATGCGATTGTGGTTCAGATGCTTCAAGTAATTGTTACATTATAAATTGCCATTCAACTGGTGATATTCAATATAATTCTGGCGGTATTTGTGCTATTAAAGCAGGTAATAATTTAGGTAATTGTGATATTTCAGGATGTTCATCTACTGGTAGATTTACACTTAATGACAGTGGTGGTATATGTGCTGCAGAAGCTGGTAAAAATGGTAAATGTACAGTATCATTTTCACGCTCAAAAGGTTTAATTGGTACAGGTAATGGTGGTATTGTTGGCGCATATGCTGGTGATTCATCTGGAAATTGTACAATTTATAGATGTTTATCTAGTGGCCAAATATCACAAAACGCTGGTGGCATTTGTGGTCAATATGCCGGAAATAATTATGGTTATTGTTTAGTAATAGGTTGTGATTCATCTGGTAATATTAATAGTAATGCTGGTGGTATAGTAGGTACAAATGCTGGTAATAACAATGGTCGTTGTGATATATCCAATTGTGTAACTTATGGTAATATTGCAGCTGAAGCTGGTGGTGTTTGTGGTGGTTATGCTGGTCGTAATAATGGTACAGTTACTGTAACTAATTCAAGATCAAATGGTATTATTTATTTAAATGGTGCGGGTATTTGTGGTAAATTTGCTGGAAGTAATAATGGAAATTGTATAATTGATGGTTGTTATTCAACTGGTTTAATTGGTCAAGAGGCTGGTGGCATATGTTCAACTGCAGCAGGTTCTAATGACGGTTATTGTTTAATTAAAAATTCATATTCCACAAATACTATTAGTAAAAATGCAGGTGGTATATGTGGTAAATATTGTGGTATGTCTGGCGAATGCTATATTATAAATTGTCATTCATATGGTAATATTGGAGACAACGGAGGTGGTATATGTGGTTTAAATGCCGGTTATAATAATGGTATATGTGATATTTCTGGCTGTGATAGTTCAGGTAATATTGGAGTTGGTTCTGGTGGTATCTGTGGTGCTACTGCCGCTAGAAATGGAACTTGTACAGTAAGAAATAGTACATCTAAAGGTAATATTGGATCATATGGAGGCGGTATTATTGGAAAATCATCAGGTGAAAACGGAAAATGTATTGTTGAAAATTGTATTTCACGTGCATCAGTAATTGCAGTTACAGCCGGTGGTATTTATGGTTCATCTGCTGGTTCAACTGGCCAAGCAATTGTAAGAAATTCATATTCTCAAGGTATTGCAAATAAAGGTGCAGGTGGTATTGTTGCTCAATATGCTGCTTCTAATAATGGACAATGTTTAATTGAAAATTGTTATTCAAATGTTGTTTTATCTGGTAATTATAGTGGTGGTATTGCTGGACCTTATGTTGCCAAAACTAATGGCAAATGTTTAATTAATAATTGTTACACTATTAGTGACATTAATTCCAATCAAGGAGGTATATGTAGTACAGCTGTTGGTGAAGGAAGTGGAAATGTATACATATTTAATTCTTATTGCAACGGTGAAGCAATTAAGAGCTTTGGTACAAATTCTAATGTATTTATTGATGGAATTTTAGAAACAACAACTATACCAATTTTTGATTTAAGCGATATTTCAGGAAGCATACAAACAAGCGGCCAAGTAAATGACACTTCATTTACTGTTACAGTTGCAGGCGAAACAAGAAGCCCAAGATACTGGAATACACCTACTGCTTATAACAATGTATGGGTCCCAGCTGGTAATAAACAATATCCTAAATTAAATTTTCAATAAAAAAAAATGATTTTAATATTCTATTAAATTAATTATTATATAAAATGACCAATTTAGTAGATAAATATTTGGATAAATTTAATCATATAGGTGATAAATATGAAGATAATAATCATATTGAATGGTTTATACACCACAATGAATATCACGCAATTAATATAATATATCATAAAAAAACTATGATATATTCAACTAAAATATTAAATAAATGTCATGATCAAAATATAAATAAAAACTTATTATATGTTCGTTATTTGAACACTTGCCAATTTTCTTATGTTTGCGAAAATTTGTATTATGATTATGAACTAATAGAATCATATAATCCAATATATATTATTATGGTTGTTTTTGGAACACCACTTTATATAATAAAAAAATTCGAAGAAGAAGCATTATTAGAATTAAAAATGGAATCTATGACAATTTCATAAAATTTTCTTTTATTTGAAGGCTTGCAAATTCTAATCCAAGAGACAATAAGTGCATACTTTTACTAACTTCAAATAGACTGAAAATAAATTTAGAAATATCATCAGAATAACGTTGGGTCTTAATTTCTTTTGTATAAATTTCGTCCATTTCTTTATCAAATTGCTGATACATATTTTTTTTAAGCGTTTCTAAAATAGTAATTGATTCGATAACTGTTTTATTTTTAATCAATTCGATATAAAGCTCTTTTCCAACGCAAACATAACTTCCAATAAGTGATTCAATTTTATTATTTGCACTATTTTCAATTTTCTCAATATTTTCAATGACAAGATTAAAATTTTCATCTTCTTCGAGATCCCCAAAATTATCACTTACAATTTCTTCGACTAATTCATATTTTTGCTCAATTTCATTCCAATTGAGTTTATATTTAGAAATAATTTCACCAATAATACTATAATTATTCATACGAGAAGAAAAGTATTTTTTCATAGATTCTGTATCATTCAATGAATAGATTTGCTTATATTTGGCATCAAATAATTCAAAAATTTGTAAATCAATGGACGATGGTGACTTAGTTTTATTATTTTCGATAAGTTGATTAAATTCCTCAAGAGTAAAATTGAGATCAGGATAATTTGCATTTAAAATTGCAAAAACTTCAGAAGCAATATTGGGACAGACTTGCCACTTTTCATAATTTTCCAACATATACGCATAATTACCCATCATTTTTACAGTACATATGTCTATAATGGGAATATTAGATGGTTTAATTTGCGAGAAATCATCAATCATTTCTTCAAATGATACAATGTTCCGACAATTAGCGTACTTAGTAATATCTGTCATTTTTAATATAATTGTTTATTATTATATTAAAATATATTTCAATTTTTTTAAATAATCAGTTTGCTACACAGGTAACACATAATAACGACAAAAGGATAATTAATATCCCAACAAGAGGGATACCACATAAGTTTTCGTCCTTCAGATGTAAAAGGAAATGTAGCAAATATATAAATACTAGGAAGAGATAATACAATTTCATTTTTATCATTAGGTCTAAAGACAATTCCTTTTGTTTTTGGATTAAGAGCTATATAAGAGAAATATCCAACAGATGCTGCAATTATAACACCTATATCTTTTAACATATATATAGGCAAATAAAATTGAAATATTAAATCATTTATATTAAAAATATTATAAAAATGATTACTAATATTGTCCAAGAATCTGACCACTCGCCGAGTGTGTTTTATTACATTCCAAACTTTCTCAATGGAAGTGACCATGAAAATATGCTAGCATATTTGAATAGTACTGAGGATTTTAAACCGAATCCTAAATATAGTGATGGTGTATCGCGTGAACAAAAATGGTTCCAAAAGGATAATAAATATTTTTGCCCTCAATGGAAGATGCGTTATCCCCATTGGACATCATCTGATATGGATGATACAATTTCTAATATAATTAAGCAAGTACAGGAGTTTATGCATAATATTCCAAATATTAATATTCCGAATATTAATAGTTGCCTTGTAAATAAATATAAAACTGGTGAAAATTTTATTGCTCCTCACCGTGACTCTGAAATTTCATTTGGAGAAGAACCAACAATTATTGGTTTATCATTGGGTGCAACACGTACGATTCTTTTCGAAAGGAATGACAAATCGTCGAGCTTTACATTTGAATTAGAAAGTGGATCAATTTTTGTAATGGCTGGATCAAGTCAACGATTTTACAAACATTCTATTCAAAAAAGCCCTTGTCAAAATGTTCGTTATTCACTTACTTTCCGAGAATTTCTTTTATAACTAAATTTTATTAATATTATCAACATATTTTTGAGTATCATTGATATAAACTCTTGATTGTTTAGTTAATTTAATACCATGATAATTACTCCAATCTTTATTTTCTTCTAAAAAATTAATTATTTTTGGATGTTCCCATTTTTTTTCTTTATGGAGTTTAAACATACTTTCATGCGAATCCTTAATATTTAAATTATATTTATAATTTTTATACATCAAGTAATTAATAATTGCGTGTTGCATTAAATAAGTTTTTTCATAATATCCTAAAGTTTTATCAAGACGAACACCACTTGGAATAAGTATATTTTTTTTATAATTAATAAAGCCCATATTAAACGCCTTATCAAATTCTGTATAAATATCATTAATATATTTACTATTTTTAGGTGCCATTATAAACCAATTTTCTAAATAAGGAGTTTTACTATCTATAGTATTTTCTTTTAATTCATATACTGTTGCATCATATTTTTTCTCAATCATTTCATTATAAAAATTATCCATAAAATTACCATTTGTAATAATAATAGAAGCATCCATCCAAACTCCTCCATATTTTTGTAATAATTCTAATCTCAAAAAGTCAGAAAATCGAGTAGGATCTAAGTTAGAATATTTTTTCATAAATTCATTTGATACATAATTATAGACATTTTCTTTATTTAATATCATAATAGTCCAATCTTTTGGTATTTTACGTTTCCAAGTATTTACATGACTTTGAATAATAGAATTTAATTCTAGATTATCCCAATACCCCCATATATATTTTGGCAAAACATAATCAGAACTAATATCTGCAAAATTTTCGCAATAAAAGTAATAAGATAATAATATTATTAAAATAATTAAAATAATTAACATTATATATTTAAAAGATAAAATAATAATTTATAAATATTATGAGTCAATTTAATGAAAAAATAATTGGTTTAGTTGGAATGAAGCAAATACAAGAAGCAAAACAATTATTTATACATTATATAACTAGAATTAGCCAAATGAATAATATTATTTGTATGGCATTTAGTAACAATCGAGATGATATTGGAAAAGAAATAATTAAATTTAATTTTATAATAAATAATCAAGGATTTAAATATAATTATTCACCTTTTGACTTTTTTTGTTATGTCTGTAAAAATGAATATTTAGATATATTATTTAGAATCATAGAAGATTCATATTTTTGGACAAAAGACAAAGTAATCTTTGAACCAGAATATGAACAAACACCAAGACAATGGTTAATAGCTACAGCATGTTATATAATGTGTACTTTAAATAAAGTTAAAAGCTTAGAAATTTTATGCGATAAATATAAAATTACCAAATTTGATGCTGAACAAACAAAATTCTTTGAAATTGCTACTAAAAATAACTTTGAAGAATTATTTAATTTTTTAGTAAATAGATATGGTTATACGACAGAACAAAATAATGGAATTTGTGAAACTTCATTATATGATATTGCTAAATTATATAAAAATAATTCAATAGATAATCCAATGTATATACAAAGCAATCCAGTAAATAATTCAATAGATAATCCAATGTATATACAGAATAATCAGAAACCTAGATTACCAATGTTTGATAAAATTATTTAGACATTTTTTCTAATTCTCTCATTGAGATTTTTTTTCTTAAATTAGTAGTTGAATATTCATGTACTGATCTTGGATGAAATATAATTTTAACAGGTAAATCACTGCCAGTAAACTTTTTCCCTACATAATCGTCCCCAAGAAATCTTACATCTGGTTTTAAATTAACAATACTGTCATATAAAGATTTTTCGGTATCATAAATAAAATAATAATCAACCCATCTACAACTTTGTACTTGAATTTCTCTTTCTTCTAAGCTTTGAATTGGTTTATTTTTTTCTGGTCTATCAATAGTTGGATCAGTTTGTAAACCAACGCATAAAATATCACATTGTGATTTAGCATCTTTTAAAAATAAATTATGACCAGCATGTAATAAATCCCAGCAAGAAAAAGTACAACCAATAATTTTATCTTTGTTGTCGGCCCTGAATTTTTCTAAATCGATTATTTTTGACATTTATATATAATTAAAATATAAAAAATTTTTTAAGTATCTGAAGCATTTATTTTTTCATCCTCTTTGTTATTTAATTGTAATTTCGGTTTATCATTATTAATACTTCCATAATTTGGAATATTTACATCATTAATATAAATTTTAGTATGTTCCACTTGACCGCATATATCTGGCACATCAAATTCAGGAATTGAATTAAATTTAGAAAAACACTTATTTTTAATAAATTCAGGTATTTTAGAATTACCAGCAGTAGATACTAAGTTAATATCTTGTTTAATATACTTTAAAAATGTACCACAATGTTGGCGGGAATTTGGAGGTATACATAATTGTTCTTCTATTTTTCTTCTGATAGTTCCCCAATTATCAGAATATTGGGAAAATTGTGTTGCCATTTGTGCATACGCTAATTTTTCTTGTAACATATTTGCCATACTTACTAAAATAGAAATGGAACCAAAAACCCAAGCTAATTTAAAACCCCCTGCTGTTTCTCCACCTGCAATAACATTAGATAATCCACTTATAGCAGTTAATAAATTAGAAATTATCATAATAATTCTTGCTTTTTTATTATAATATGAAAAAGCTTGTGAATGCATCCATTCAAAACATTTAGCTTGATCGCACCATCTTGCTAATAATTGTTCTATAGATGAATTCCATACGATTGCATCTGTATATGAATCAGTGTCGGACATATATATTTATATTATAAATAAAATTTTTTTTTATTTGCGGTTTTTGTCTTCATAAATAAATGGGCGTTTAAGTAGACGCCTAGAGTTCCGCAAAAAACTCATCACCTTCACGCATAGCCTCGAGCTCTTCGGATTGTTCGTACAATGCGTTGATATATGCGTCATCGTCTTCTTCTTCTTCTTCTTCAACGATGACGGGAGGATGGAGGCTATCGATTGCCTTTTCACATTCCTCCATCTCTTCGGTGATCTTGCGCTCTTCCCATTCCGTTTCTACAACTTCGATGCAGTGGGAAACAAATTCGCGCATTTCCGGCGGGAAAAATGTGGTCAAGTACGTTTGAAGCGCGTCGTCGCGCGGTACCGATGGATGTTCGTTTTCCCAGAAATCGTAAAAGTTGTTGTAAAGCCCATCACAATTCTTCATGTACTGCTCTTCGGACAAGTTGACGCACGCCGGCGACTGGTGTCCGAAATAACAGTCGGGACGAGTGCACGAAAGGTCGTCGCGGCACATCTTTACTGCCTTACTGATACGGGCAGTGTCTGGGGCGCTTGGGCTAGGATGGGCGCCGGTGCATTCGTTACGCGTACACTTCATTGCGTATTTGCAGGGCGTCACGAACATCGGCTTGCTGGTTTGGTTGCTTGTTTGGTTGCTTGTTTGGATCGACATATTTGTGTGTTTTTATTTCAAATGTTAAATTACATGGACATTACAATCATTTAGAAATTTCAATTTTTTTTAACCATCATAAACTAAATCATCAATAAATTGAATAATTGAACTATCATCTGTATCAATTTCTACATCATATTCAAATAATGTACTTTGCATATGATGTAATTTACCATTAATATAAAGACCAATATGTGATTCACATACTTCTAATTTAATAAGTACTTCAGTCATAGTATTACCAACTGTTATAATAGTATTTCCAATTTTAACACTAATACGATTCCATTTATCTGATCTAGATATACTAATGTGTTTTATTGGATGTGTCCGTGTTGATTGCGTTCCATTAAGATAACCCCCTTTTACTTGCATTTTTATTAATATTTTATATAAATAAAAATTTAGAAAATCAATTTTTCTAGAATATTTTAAGGATTTGTTTTAAGAGTAGGATATGTATCTGTATCAGTAGTACTTGCTGATGGTGTATTCCAAATATTTATTGTGTTCCAAATTGTTGGAGAGAATATATATCCATTTAGATCTATATAACCAATATTACTAATTTGAGAGTTAGTGTTTAATCTATTTGTTATTTGAGATAATGAAGATGATAAATTATTAGTAGTATCAAATACATTATTTAAATATATAAGTGAATTATTAATATTATTAATAAATTTAACTCTGCAATATGAATTAAATATATATATATTACTATTTATACAATTATTTATTACATTAAATGAAGTAGTATATGAGTTAGATATAATTAGACTTGAATCCATAATTAAGTTTATAAGAGGAACATTTATATCAATATTAATATTATAACAATTTTCTATAATTATACCATTATTTTGTTTAATATATGAAATTAAAGTAGAGTTATATTTACCGATAAAAGTATTTTTACTATAGCAATTAGTTATAATAATATTATTTTTATTTCCAGCTATTAAACAAGAAATACCACCATTATTATTACCAATTACAGTGCCTTTTGAATTACAATTTATAATTTCACAATATATATCTCCCGAGTAGTCTATTTTTGTATTTTCATCAATAAAATTGTTACTTGGATCCTTATTAAATCTATTTCCTCCATAAATACCACTGTTATAATTACCACTTATATCACCAATATAACTAGAATTCATAATATTACATATAGAGTTAATACCACATATACCACTATTATAATTACCATATATATTACCATTATATATGCAATTATTTATAATACAATTACCGTCGTCGCTTCCAGAATCTTCATTACAAATACCACTATTATAATTACCAGTCATATTACCTTTTGTATTACAATTAGTAATGGTACACTTGCCATATATATTAGCAGCATTAGAGCCACAAATACCACTATTTTTATTACCAATGCTTTTAATTGTGACTGAACAATTTAGAATATTACAATTGCCATTATAATTACCAGCTTGTGCTCCACATACACCACTATTTCCTCTTCCAATTATATTACATTGAACATTACAATTATTTATAATACAATAACTTGAACTTCCTGCATTTGTTGAACAAATACCTCCATTATAATTTCCACTAATATCACCAATATACGTACAATATGTTATACTACTGTATCCACTATTAGCAGATATAATATTATTATTAACTAATGTAGAACAAATGCCACCATTTTCATTTCCTGTCATATTAGATATAACTGTACAACCTGAAATATCACATACACCATCAATACCATATCCAGATGAACATATACCGCCATTAATTTTACCATTTATTTTACCTTTAGTTGTACAATTTATAATAGTACAGCTACCATTATTTCCAGCAAGTGAAGAACATATTCCACCATTATTATTACCACTAATTATACCATTATATTGACAATTTGTTATTATACATTGTCCGTTATCTATACCTGCGCCATATGAGCAAATACCACCATTATTAAATCCATTAATATTACTATTTACAATACATTTATCAATTGTACAAATACCATTATTTCCAGCAAGTGATGAACATATACCTCCACTATTATTACCACTTATATCGCAATTAATTTTACAATTTGATATATTACAAATACCATTTTTACCAGCATTTATTCCACAAATTCCTCCAGAATTATTTGTAAGAACTCCTGTTACAGTACAATTATTTACTTGAATATATGAAGCATTATTTCTAACTATTGCACCACCAGAAATGTTATTGTTAGATTGTACATTAAGATTTTGTATAATTGGTGTTTTTAATTTTGCATTGCCAACACTTTGAAAAATACCTTCGTTTAACCAAGAAACAGTAATTGTATTATTACTACCATCAAATAAATCATAATTATTTAAACTAATAAAAGAGTTTGAATCTGACCATTTTAATATACTTAAATTAATATTAGATAAAAGAATACAATTATAACCACCATTTGCATTTTTTGTTGTTTTAAAATATTTTACAGGTAATTTATCAAGTGTTACAGGATTAGGTGCCTTAATTGTAATTTCATTTGCAGGTAATTTATCAAGTGGTTTACTATCAATTTCTTCTATATTTGGAATTGGTTCTGGTATAGTTGGTAAATATTTTGGTATATTTTCAAAATTATATGATGATAAATTTTTTAATTCAATAGTTATATTTAAATTATGTTCTATTTTTTTCATTTCATTAATAAAATATTTATTATCTACATTATTTGTAATTAAAATAACATTTAACAAGCCACTTAAATTTTTTGTATAATCAAATAATGTAATAATATCATTGGAAAAATAAAAATATTCTCCAATATTATGTGTAAAAAATGGCACATTATTTGTTTTATTTGTATCATAAATAAATACTAATTTATTTGTATTTTTATTAATTTTAGAAACAATTTCATCAATATGTTCATTACCATAAAAAATGCAATCAGGTCTAGTCGTAATATCATTTGGAACTATTTTTAAAGAAGCCAAATGATTTTGAATTAAAATTAAACTCATGAAGTATATAATAAATATACATTTATTTTTTTTTATATATTGAAATTTTCTGAAAATAGTTTTTCATATTATAAAATATAGTACGAGCATAATTCTATTATTTTATTTATAAAAAAATAAAAATAAGTTTTATATATA
>JACCDO010653978.1_pt1 | contig 15344 bp, 10 predicted proteins | sample 7446101 | NCBI WGS metagenome assembly JACCDO01 (sample SAMN15323440, study PRJNA562643) | freshwater metagenome | isolation source: river surface water | place: USA:Blue River Watershed | collected 2017-08-16
CCGTTGTATGAATGAATAATATTGTTAGACGGTTATACCAATCTGTAGTTATTTACCAACAACTTATGAACGATCAGGAGCGATGCGGACGAACATATCCCACAACCTACGACGGTAGATTTGGGCCGGTTCCCAACACAGCAAGCCTCTAGCAAAAAGATTTATTCAAACCCTACCATAATCCCTAACTCTATATTTATTTAACGGGTTCAGGTCCTTACGAATAATTTTAATTAAAGGTATTTTATTTTTATTTTGTGTCAACTCACATAAGTCGTGCTTAATTTTCCACTGGGAAAAGCATTCTTTTGGGGGACAAGAAAAGATAGAACTTAATAATCATGGAGGAGTCTTTAAGGCATCAGATTAAATATGCACAAGACTTTGAGTTAAAAGGAAATGCTTTTCAAGCATTAAGTGCTTATAGATCGGCCATAGCTTTGATGGAATCTGGACTCCCAAACGATACGACAGCAATAGAGCACGAATCAAGAATTTTTTATTGTAGACAAATTGTCAGGACACTTGAAGAGGAGATATGTTGTTCGCAAAACACAAGAGTCTATGCAATTAAATCCAAATCTAATTCTGATCCAAACTGGAATGATTTCGATGCACTCGATGAATTAGAAAATTTAGCACCGATGACTTTAGCTGCACTTCGTGAGCTTCCTAGACCTCCTGCAACAATCATTGGAAGTTTAGCGCTGAATCCGAGTTTTGTACCAGATGTGGGTCACCCATCAATATCAGAAGTTGAGCAGACTGCCTATACATTGCTATCAAAAGCTCAAGATTTAGATTCTCGATGCAGTGCAGCTCATGCACGCGGGGCACTGTCTCCAACTGATTTACAAGCAGTGCTGTCTGCATACACTCAAGCCTGCACATCTTTTGTAGCGCTAGGAACATCTGCCAGTGTTTCAGCTCGACGTACTACGGCAAGCGCGCTTGAGCGTCTAGAGCTGTTGCGAAATACAGGCTATGGAGCAGCCGCGACTGCGCAAGAGCAGCGACGTCTTTTGGCCGCCTTGCCAGTAGCTCCAGGAACCACAGCTACAGGTGCCGCACCTGTTGTGGCATCCGCTGGTATCGTTCCCAGTGCGGCCTCAATCGCTTCTACCAGTGCTGGTAGCGCAAAATTCACAGGCGCGAATGCAAAGTCTCTTGCAGCACAGATACGCACCGTGGGAGATCTTGCTGTAGGCGGAGGGGAGCTCTCAGTTAGCGAAAAAGATGTTCTTCGCCGCTCGTCCGTTATCGGCGGGCGGGTGTATCAGCCCTGGCTAACGGATGAGGAGAAGAGGGAACAGTTTCGCTATGACAACCCTTTCTGCGACCCAGATGGTGTTTTGCCTCTATCGGCCAGCCAAACAAGAGCTGGAGCAAAGTATTTGCGACCATCACAAATTTTAGCATCTGCGACAGCTCCGAAGGTCGAGGCGTCGGGGGCTTCCAACGACATGACATTGAATCCAGATGCCGGCATTCACGCAGCTAAAGACGGAAACCTCAGTATGCGCACTACACGTGTTGTGATGGTGGGTCCTAACGCTCCACACGCGGACGCGATGAGTGTGACTCAAGAAATGGTGGCAGATTGCTCCTTTGTTTGCAGTCTTATCATTGCAGCATTATACGAACAAAAGCAAAAGAAGCGATTGATTACATCCATAATCTTCCCACAAGATATTCATGGCTTACCCGCAATTAACCCAAGCGGAAAATATTTAGTAAAACTATTTATTAATGGCACTGACCGGAAAGTGATTGTGGACGATCGTTTGCCGTGCTTGACCAGTCAGCGCAATGGATGCGCGCGCCTGCTTTGCAGTTCCGCAGTTAAAGAGAACCGACTCGAGTTATGGGTTAGCATAATTGAAAAAGCATATTTGAAAGTTCACGGAGGATATGCTTTTCTCGGAAGCAACAGTGGCAGAGACCTGTACACGCTGACAGGGTGGATCCCTGAACAGATATACCTTCGCAAGCGAACAAATATTCGAATGGGGTGTATTAGCGAAGATGATGTGGACGCCCCTGCACCTGCTGGAACCAATACAGCACTCGACCATTGCCAGGACAGCGAACGAGCGTGGGTGCGTCTTGAGAGTGCCCATGCATACGGTGACGCTCTTATTACAGTAAACACTGTCGAGCTCACACCCGAGCAGGAGACAACAACAGGATTAGTATCCACACATGCATACGCGGTACTAGAGGTGCGGCAAGCTGGTTCACTGCGCATGATTAAGATCAAAAATCCTTGGGCAGCCAAGCCTTGGCGTGGGCGCTTCAGTAGCTTTGACCGCAAGTCTTGGTCTCGAGGTCTAAAAAGGTTGCTTTTAACGGAAGGAAAGAGGGCAAGTGCTGGAACTGATGAGGAAGAAGAGGCAGTCTTTAACAAGATTTTTGACCAAATGGAGGAGAGGGGTATTTTTTACATCGAATTTACAGATTTACTACAATACTTCAAAGGGATTTTCGTCAATTGGAATCCAAAGTTGTTTAAGTTTCGAGCTTCTTTTCATGAGATGTGGCCTGGAAATTTAGGGCCAGTTGATGACCGCTACTTTAGAGGCGAAAATCCTCAATACAGTCTCATTGTAGACACTAGCGAAGTGCGCCCAGGCTCCTCGACGCCAGTCTGGCTACTTCTGAGTCGGCATATCAGTGGGACTCACAACGATGGTTCGGACGATATATTTACTGCCATGCATATCTATGCTCATTGTGGAGCAAACCGCATATATGATAGTTCTGATCGACCTTTTATCAAAGGAGTCTATAGTAACGATGTACACGTCCTGGTGCGGATTGACGTAGAATGCACGCTTCCTGACCCTCCTGGTCAGGCGAATGCATCTAGCAAAGACAAAGGAGCCGCTCGTGGCTCAGGAAATGAATTCACAGTATTGTTATCTCAAGACGGACGAATAGACCCTGCGAATGGCACCCCTAGGGACCTATCGTACACTATCAGCGTGTTTGGCGCAGAGGTGCCGTATCGTTTCTTCAGCGCACCTGGTCCAGGTAAATTCAAATATGAGTTTTCTGGCAAGTTTACGAGTAGTGCTGAAGCAGGTTCAGGAACACCAGTGACATCAGGAGGTCCTCCTGGCAGCGGTTACTATCAACATAATCCGCAGTGGTATTTGCGCACAGCTGATGCACCCCCGAACGCGAGGGGTGTTAGCGACAAGTGGATTACTGTGCATTTAGAAGCTTTCTATAAGAAAGAAACGCAAGGTAATATCACAATTATTGAGCTTACTTCTACACGAGTTGGTGCAGCAGGAGGAAAACTAGAAAATTTGCGCATCAACGACATGCCTCCCGCAGCGGGTACTGAGAACGTGCAATGGTTGGATCCGGAGCGACCCGGGCGCCTCAGGGAGGGAGCTACTTCGCTTCTAAAGATGTCTTCAGGTCCTTACCGCCATGGCTATTGTCACTTGCCACGCTTGAAGCTGCGCTGTTCAACCGACTACATCATCGTGCTGTCCAATTACTCTCCTTCGCAAACGGGAGGATATCGAATGAACTGTTTCGCAGGTGAAGGTGTTGGAGGGATCAGTCAGGTGCGTACAGTAGCGCAATTGCCTCACTTTTAATTATACAAAATATGCTTATTTTATTGTACATCGTATAAGATCTTTTCATGTGTAGCACTTATCCACGTCCTCAAGGGGCTTTTTTCCCAAAAGTAGGCATTGAGAAATGGAACTCTGGCAAGCGCAGGCGAGTTGGGACACCGCTCCAACCTCTGCTCATAGCTATATAACACGCAAATGAAGTGACAGTTGTAGTCAGAGTCACTAACCCGAATGGCGATATTTCGGAGACCCAAAGGCCGGCAGGTGCAACTGGCTCTGCAGGCGGTTCAGGCAAGTTTCGTATCCATCGATACAATCTCATCAGCGGTGAATGCGCAGAGAGAGGTTTAAATTGCACAGAGCATACTGATGCAGGTATTATATCTAATTCTGATATATCAGGTTCAGCAATATCCAAGAGCTCGCTGGTTGAATCACCGTGCAATATATCGGCGCTCGGTTTCATCCAATGACGAACATCTTCTCCACCAACACCTTGCAAACAAGGCGAATCTAGCAACTGCAGTGTTGCTTGAGTCCATAAGGTGAATGTGCGCGCATCGCCTATGGGAGTGCAGAACCACAAGCGACACATATCCTTAACATATTTGTTTACAAAATCGTATTGGCCCAAATCTACTGCAGCACGTCCAGCAGGACAAGCCGCTATTGTCACCAGCGCCCCACAAAGCTCTGCTTCCGTTGCACTTAAGCGCGATGAGATAGGCAATTTTCCGTCATAATACTGTAAAATAGCATCGAGTTCTTTAAAAGCGTTGACAAGCTGCTCCACCAACGACGAAGCATCGTCCTTACTAGCACCATCGGGTTCAGATTCGGGACCCAAAGCAGGAAATGGCAACGGCGTAATAGCCACTCTATCTTTTGAATCACGCACTGCTAACGGCGTCTCACAATCTGCCGTCTCATATGCGAAGCGCCGAGTACCTACATCTTCATTCTCTGCATGAATCTTCGCAGCACTTAAGGCTGAACCGGGTACTGTTTGCGATTCATTGCCTTCAATATACGCCTCAATAGCATCCAGAGCCGGGCGTTCAGGTTTTGGTGTGCATAGAAGACTTTCTGACTCAGTTTCAGTTTTGGCTAATGGCACCTGAGGTATTAATGTCGGCAATGTCCTCTGCTCAAAATTACGTGTACCCACCGCACTATGCGATGTCAGCAGCTCTTTCAATCGCGCTGGTAAAGGGATGCTTTTAAAGACAGATAAAAGGAAATTTTGTCCGCGAAGCGCCAGATTTCGCCAGAATAAGTATATTCCATAAGGACTGAAGGCTCCGCCAACCGCAGCTGTGATTTCGCACCAATCGTCTCCTTTGAGTTGCCGCAACTTCTTCAAAGGCACGATAATTTCTGAAGTTATCCATCCACGCAGCTTATGATCAGATATCTTACCATCTCCAGGAAGTAAACTGACTGACATCCTCGACCGGGAAGAGACATTTTGCAGCTGCTCCAAAGCGTACTCCGTGTTCCAAATATAGTGACCATTTATCAGAATTGGTAACATGTGCCCTAAAGAATGAGGCAAGCGACTATTCTCACATCGATAAGCAAGTCCTCGGAAGCGTAACATAAAATGCAGTGCCCAGTCGGGCTGCATTTGTATGAGTCGCATTGGTAAATGATCACACAAGGAAGCGCGTTGACCGACAGGCAAGACGGGATAGATATACATGGATGCCAACTGTGGAAGCACTGCATTTCTATTCACCTTTTGAACATTAATGTTACTTGGCTGCAACGTGTCTTTGTCAAGTACATTGAGTACTTCGTTGGCGTCCTCTGGCATATGTTTGCTAGGGAACTTTAGTTAAACTTCGTATTAAATATATTTACTCAAATATCGAATGTTGCTTCAATTCTTGCCAATTTTCTAAAAAAATATCGGCATTCACTATCTTCTGGGGAGAAATTATAAATCGTATGCAAAATTTGGTGGTACAAAATAGAGGCCCGCGGAGAGAAAAGGTTTTTTGCTTAAAAAAGAATGACAGGCGTGACGAACAGGAATAAAAAGCCTGTGCCAGCTGCAGTCGAAAATTCTGATTCAGACTCGGCCAGCGGCTCTGAAGGCAAAGGCAAGGAGGTACACGCACATGATCACAAGCACGCCCATGATCATGATGGATGCTGCGGCTCAGAAGATGCAGAATCTGCCGCAAACAAGAAACCTGAACCTTATAACTGGGCAGCAATTTTCTTGCTGTTTTTGTTTGTATCCGTGCCTTTATTTACTGCGGGCCAGTACATTTTTGACTATATGTATCCCGAGGCCGCCAACACTAGACGAATTTATGACAACGTGTACAAATGTTACAATGCAGTTGGGGATATTGATAAAATAAATAGCATTGACCGCTTCGTCGCGAAGTACGAAGGTAAGGAAAGAAGCTTGTACTCGCAGTTGCGTGCAAAGTACGGCGATGAGTTTCCTGAATGCGACAATTTCAGAATGTAGCTAGTGACAAGATGTCGCTATTTTTAGTCGAAATAAGTACATGTATGTAGCATAATTTTTAACATATAACAAAAAGTCGGACGAAAAATAAATCACTGAAAACTCTTCTCGAAAGATACTAACGATGACCTAAGGCGAGCTATAAATACCAGCTGTTCATCCACACACGCATCATAATAAATCTATACTGATTCCTTTGGGCATCTCTCTACCACCTAGCCATACAAATCCAGAGGATTCTTTCTGCATGATGGAGGTACTGCTTGCAATGCGTAAGCATCATAACGCGCGCGGTGTCTATCGTTAAATGCCTGACCCACAAATATAGCACGCGGTCTAGGTAAAGGGAAAGGTTTTGATTCAGGATGCTCAATGCAACAGTGACTGTCATGTGCTAAATGCTTGCTGGATACTTTAGGCCAAACATGTGCTCTAAGAAATTCCATGTCATTGCCATATGAGTGCGTGTTTCGCCAAGTATTCAAAGCATCTTCTAAGAAAGGCAAAGCTCCTTTTGTCGCACCCCACATGCCAGCTAAAATGACGAACTTGCAGTGGGTTGGGTGGTCCCTCATGACATGAACTGGTTGACCACTAGTGATCCATTCCTTAACTGCAGCGCTCTCGCGAGCGTTGAGGCGTGAATCAACATCTCTTACAATAAAGCGATCAACTCTGGGATCCAATGCTACTTGAAATCGTGTCATATCATGACCATTGGTGTTGCCGAAGCCAGTATCTTGCACAATCTCTGCACCTTTGCGTCGTAGCTCGTCCAATACAGCCGCGGGTACTGCTTGAGCTCCAGTGCCAACATAAAATCGACATATCCAGTTAGGATAATAAAGCTTCGCGAGGTCTACATTTCGCAGAGCACCTTGTATATACTTTTCATGCTTGCCGAACAGACTGAAGGAAATGATACGGTTCTCTTTTTCAACAGAGGATTGGGAAGAAGTTTGATTAAACGATAACATCGCTAGATCTTGCAATTCCTGTTGTTGGAGTTTTGTGAGCTCATTTATGACTTCGTTAATCTCAGTTGACATTTCATCATTCGTGTTTGCTCGCAGCCATGGGAAGACACGCATATAACCTCCGATTCCGAAGGCAGCCATTAAGGCCAAAATAACTATGCAGGCATTACGCCAATGTGTACCCAATACTGTCATGATCTGGCTTCACAACAAATCCTCCATTTTGGAAATGAGCAAGAAAAGCAAGCCCACAAAGGGACCCCATTAAAAAAACAGACTACTTCTCATGTGCCGATATATCGCGTACATTAGCAGGTTGTAGCATAAATTGCAGGAGAATCTAAGAGAAAGTGATTAGTTTTAGACTTTCTTAAAGTTTTGTCTCCATTTAAGTGATTAACATTATTTTAGACGCGTGTAGATTGAAGGAAGCAGTCCTAATATGTCAACTGGCACAAGAACACGCCCAGAGCGTCGAGGATATGATAAAATTACATATGAACAGCATGTAGAACGTGTAAAATCGATGCAGCCCACCCTAAATTGTGGTCCTCCAAGAGCGCATCCACTTTCTAACAAGCGAGAAAAAGACAAGCTTCGTGAATTCGCAAATATTGAGTATGACAACAAGCTTCTTTTAGAACGTTTGGCCAAAGTTGTTCAACAAAAGACAATCGACAATGAAATTCACAAGAGCGTCCAAATGCATGCTCAATTCAAGAAAAAACTTGGTTTGACTAAGAAGCGTTTAGAAATGCAAAAGCTGACCGAGGAGAATCAGAGACTGCTGAAACGCATTCAAGAAGTACCCCCCGCATATAATCATCTACAATGGGAAGAAGAGGCAAAGCACAGGGACATAGTGAAGCGCTGTATGGCGCTGTATCCAGAGTACTATGAGCGACAAGATGCAGAGAAAGCCAAAAAAACATTGGAAAAGAATAAAATGAAGGCCTCTGGCGGAACGAAAATGTTGACAAATGGTTCCCCTCATTAATATGACATGTATTTAGACCCAAAGCCTGCAACAGTTAAGTTTGTGGCAGTAAAACATAGTGTTTATAGCTGTACTGTTTCGTTAAAAAAAACGTTTATTTTACTTTCTTCACTATGTACACAAAGAGTAAATGAAAGGCAGACTTTGCAAGACATTTTCTAAATAGCATTATATCAAACTTGCACTTTCCCGGGCTAAAGAAGAAGTCCCCGGCAAACCTCTGCGACACCCGAATGTCACGACGAGCGCAGGAGCTATGAACAGACGTTGCAGTGCGTTGCAGTCTAAAAGACTAATCAAATCTATTCTCCGGATTATCGTCACTAGCACTAGAGTGAATAGGAATCGTGTGCTTATCAGCGGCCGCATGGTAAGGATAGATATTGGCACCTTGACCACGTGCGCTGCGCAGACACGAGATCATCGCCATTAGAGACGTAGCCACAATCTGCGGTGAGGGTGCTGCTAAATGCATATTTGGCTTGATGTAACGGCCTTGGTGGCGATCCAAATGCGTGTCACTTTTAAAAAGCAATCTACGTTCAATTTCCTCACGTTCAAATACAGGAAATCCGGCCTTGTGTGCTTCGAGGGCTAATTGCCTATTCCATCGCCAGGTGCAATGGTCCAGCGCTGTATCGTCCGTGCCAATGCGCCCAGCAGTGGAAATGATCACAATAGTTTCTGGTCCAGAAGGAGGCTTGTTATCTGCAGTTGGGCGTGTAATAGCTCGCTTAATGGCATCAAATAGCGAGACAAGGTCACGCTCGTGCTGCGCAATATATGTTTCATTTCGAATCTTACGAAAGTTATCCCAGCCATGAAAACACGTGTGTAACCCTACTTCCACGACCAATATATCTGGCCTGCGCAGCTCATCTCCGACTTTCGCTCTTTTCTTGAAAGTACCGGTGTAGATCTCCGCGTCTGTTTTCCAGAGGTGCCGCATGTCATGATGAGCATGGTGCTCGTGGGGACTGCCCTCCTCCAAGAGCGCAGCCAAGTTCAGAGCTGGATCCCCCAAGCGGCGCTTGCTCACGTCATGCACATGCTCTTCTCGCAAACGACGCGCGAGCCCACCACCCTCCATCACACCATTTGCATTGTCCGTGCCATGCGGAGTTTCTTTAACTTCCTCGTGTGTGTGTGAGTCTTCCTCGTCCATTTGGTTGCCCCATGGACCTGTCTCGCCGAAAAGCCATTCGTCATAATCTTCATAAGGAAAATGCTTCCAATCGAAAGTCATTTTACCTCGTGGTCCATAACCTGAGAGATCGCACGTGACCTCATTGTTGCCACATTTACCACTCCAGCCTTCGTCAGGAAAAACTCCGTTCGCAGGATGCCGCCTTCTATGCGGAAACTGTTTGCGACAATTTTCTCGAGTCCATTCCTTGCTATTGCGCTCGAATTCGTTACCTTGACTTGGAGAAACAAATGTGGCCCACACTTGTCGTTGCGTTGAATCACCCATCATATACAACCACTGATTTTCCAATGCCCAATATGCACTCTCCGTGATATTTTTCAGTCCTAACCACTTACCTCGTTTCTGCAACTTCACTGAGTCGCGTAATTCAGATGTTCGACCAGGTTTTCCCCATACACCTTGCGTGATAATTCCAAAGAACCCAAGGTATTCGCTAAGATAGTCACTGTGAATCCGTGAGTCCCATTCCGTCTCTTCGTCTAAACTATTATAGTTGTCTGTAAGTGCAGAACCTATGCTGAGTGCCTCCACTTCACACTGCGTTTCCCGCTTTGTGATTCGAGTGTACGGTGCACCTCCGCTTTTGTTGCGGCGCTTGCTATCAGCAACAGGGTCTCTCGAAGCAAGCACAAGGCATACACTAACCAAAATAAATACAATATTTACGAACATATGAGCCCAACAACAGAGAATCTGATTTGTACTGTAAAAATGATAAACCGCTGCTGTCTCTAAGTGCTGTTCTGGATAGATTTGTTATCCTTCAATTTATACGACTCTTGCTTAAAAAAGTCACACAATTGATTGCTTGAAAGAAAAATTATTAGCGAATCCACCTACAACTAACTATGCGGTGCGATTCCTCCACGATTTGGACGCTCTGAATGTTCCCATGGGTTCCAGAGTAACATTTCCTGAAAACCCTAACCCTCACCAAATATCCCATGGCTTCCATAGCAGAAAAGCTTGCGGCCAATGCAAGTCCTAAGTGCTGTATATGTGAGAAATCTGTCTTCAAAACCGAAGAAGTTCGTGCCGTAGGAAAGATTTGGCATAAAAAATGTTTCACTTGCAGCAGTACAGCAAAGAATGGTTGTGGACGTGTGCTGAACATTATGGAGGGTTATTTAGTGCACGATGATCGAATTCCTTACTGCAAATCTTGTTACAACAAAAACTACGCTCCCAAGGGAGTAAATGCATCATTATCAAGCACAATTGAGGTAGGATCCAAGCCAATCCAGACAACCGCTGGCAATGAGACCAAAGTTGCCGGCAATGCACCCCCCAGTACAACTTCTAGTAATTTTTCTTTTGCGACAGCTGGGGCAGAGCGTGCAAACGCTGCAAATGAGATTGAAAATATATCTGCCATGGTTGCTGCATCTGCAATTGGAAGCTTTGAGCCTCCCAAACGCCGCGTGAGTGCAGCTGGTAGTATGTTCGAAGCTGCTGCTGCTGTGATTGCTGATGCCCCTGAGCCTGTTGAAGCACCAGCCAGACGAACTTCCCTGGGCGGCCCTGTCAGACGTGGTTCAGGGGGGCACTTGAAACCTGACATAACCGGTAGCGGCGTCGATAAAGTTGCAGCGGACATCGCTGCAGCAAAAGAAGCATACGCCGCACAATATGCAGCTGAAATCGCTGCGGCTAACAAACCTAGCAGCGTCACGACCGCAACTAAAAGTGGTCCGGACAAGAGCTTGCCGGTTAACTCTGTCTTCGCCGCTGCCATATCCAGCGCCACCGCGGCCCCGGCACCTGCACCTGTAAAGACATCTTACCGCAGTTTTGGCTCCTCCCAACCCAACGCCGCCTCAGCTCCTGCCCCAGCTCCTGCACCTGCCCCAGCTCCTGCACCTGAACCTCGAAAAACCGTGTCAAGCATTGCCAGCAATTTTGGTGGGAAATCTGCACCAACTCCGTCTCAACTGAAAGCGCCCACTCCTGCGCCCGCACCTGCACCTTGGACGAAACCTGCTTCCTTACGTGAAGCTATTAACGAGGAGCAGCCAGCTCCAACTCCTGCACCTAAGGACAACATCGTCCCTACGCCTGTGGTCGTCGCATCTGCCATCGTCGGGGCCTCAGTATCTCAGCGGCGTGGGAGCTTGGGTCCTGCCATAGGAGGCAACTTGAACAAGGCAGTACACAGGGAAGCTGGTGCGGTTCTGGACGGCGACGAGGTGGATGACGGAGAATGGAAATAATTGACAGCTCGGGATGTTGGTGGCTGCCAAGGAGGAAGGGATGAGAAAGGGATGCCAAAACTAATGCATTTAGTTATAATTTTACATAATTAATATAGTAAGCTATGAATTTAAAGGCTTGAGTATATTTTATTTTCTTATTTTGGTATAAATCATCATAACTACAAATCCGTTTGTTCGGCCTCGGCTGCAGCCAAAAGCGCATCAATTTCTTGCTCTTCTTCCGCACGCTTATACAGCCCATCTAACATCCACGAAGGCTCTTGAAGTCCAGCCATCCCACTGCTGGCACCCATAAGAGTGCCCAGCAAACTCCCGCGGGCCACATTCTCACCTCCAGCATTGGCATTTGCCAACAGAGCTGCTTCGACACTGTGTGAATATTTGTAAGCAAAATGCAACAATGCGGGAAATGAGCTGTCAATGTAACAGGCTACCATAGGATCTGGTCGACCTTCACTAGCCCGAACCATTGCTTGGACGGAACCACCAAAATACTTCAATCCGACTGCCTCTAGGGCTCCGCGAAGGTCTTTCCCGTGGAGAACGTCACAGAGCAAATCTGTCCAAGCCTTTGCATACTTTAAAAGAGCCGGTGAGCGCCGCGTAAGCGAAATGCAAGACTGAACCTTGCCATAAAGGGCCTCTCGCTCGACTGTACTGTCTCCACAGTACCTAACGATGACAGGTACGGTCAATGTCAGTGCGTCGATGGCGTCAGTGTTATGTCCGTCATTCGCTGCACATTCACTGGGGGGTAAACGATTTTCAACCAAATTTTCGAAGAACATTCTATGTGCAGTACTAGCATAGGTATCATTATGACTACCTGGTGTACGCATAAAAGTAACATAGGCTTCTAGAAAAGAAGTTGGCACAAATTCACCTCTTCTCTGCGCAGCCATGTTTCTGATCAACAACCGCGTCAAGCTAGCTTCGAGTGTGTTCTCACCAGCCTCTAAACCGACATGATAATGATAATTTCCTCCTTTCAGCCAGTATTTTTTCTTTCCATGATTGATCACGTCTCCGATAATGCTCTTTACATCCTGCCCACGTCCACCTCCTCCAGTGTTCGACAAATTAAGAATAGAATTTTTAAAGGTATCTTTTGGCCGCATATAACCAGCAACAGTACCATAATCAGATTTTAATTGCTGCAAATCATACATCCAATGTACAGGCATTGCTACTGCATCTCCGATGTATAAGCCCAGTAGAGCTGCACGTTTACGATCCCGTAAGGAAGAGGCCATATTAGAAAACGACAGCTTAAACAAAATTAATACAGTCACGAATGCGAAAAATAATTGCAATCGATACATGCATCGATTTTTTTGGAAGGGTTAGGATTCGAACGGGAATTTTTGACAGACTGATAAGCTTCACAGAAGCGAAGAAGGGAAGGGTCCTTTCTCAAACATTTTTTTCAAGTGTTCTCCCTTAAAAACTAAATAGCTATGCCACGTGCTAGTTCTCGACGTACAGAATTAGTCGAGCTTCTCTCTGACTCTGTGGGCATGCAGGCTCACTTGCGTATCCACAAATATGGTCCTGAAGATGAATGTGTACCATTGTGTTATATACAAGCGTCTTTGCATGCAGACGAAATACCGGGCATACTAGTTAACCATCACTTGATAAAAATGCTTGATAAAGCGAGCAAGGCAGGATGGATTGTGAAACGTGTGCATATCGTGCCTTATGCAAACCCAATTGGATTATACCAAACCGTACTGAACTACAAATTAGGACGATTTAACCTTGCAACGGGGACAAACTTTAACAGAGCATTCGCTGATGTCACAGATGTTTTAATTGCTAGAGGTGTTTTAGATAGATTGCGAGAAGGCGAAGATGCCGAGGCCTACAACACTCAGGTCATCCGCGAAGCCTTAGCAAGTGAATACGCCAATCTTATGAGCAAAAAAGACATATCTTCAGAAGCACACTTTAAGCTGCAACTTCTTTCGCGTGCTTCACAAGCTGATATAGTCCTCGATTTACACTGTGATTGCAATGCACAATTGCACTTGTACACGCATACGAATCTGTGGCCGCAACTGAAGGACCTAGCTTGTGAGTTGCAAGCGAATCCGACCATGTTGGCTATAGTAAGTGGAGGTGTGTGCTTCGAGGAAGCATGCTCGAACCCTTTTTATGTTTTAGGAAAAAAAGCCGGCGACAAAAAGAAGGTCGCCATGGCCTGCGAGAGCGCCACTGTGGAGCTCCGTGGCGAGGGCGATGTAAACGACGAGTTTGCTTCCAGAGATGCTAGAGCGATTTTCCGTTTTCTACAGCGCAGAGGATACATTAACTCCACTGGCGCAGACGGAACACCAGCTGATGTAGAAGCAGCAGAGGCCATGGTGAAAGAGTTCAACCTTTTGCCATCCACAGGAATGGAAGCCGCAGCTGCGCCGTTACCACCCCTTTTGCGTGATGCATACGATTTGTCGTGCACTGATTTGCTCACTGCTGATGTGGGAGGTGTAATATCGTGGAAAGTGAATCGTGGTGATTTTGTGAAGCAGGGGCAGCTATTGGCCGAGATAGTTAACTTGGAGGTAAGTTTTGGTTGCTTGTATAATTCTGATGATTGCTGTAGTAATACTGCGTACAGTGTAACCTGCATGTTAATGTAATGAAATTCCCCGTGCTGAAAGAACTCAACCATCCACCTCGAAGCCTGTCACTGCAAAGGGGCACGGCATCATTGAGAGCGATAAAATGCAATAATCTATTTCTAAGGGAACCATTCATTCATGCACCATACCGATTAATGCTGTGTGATCGCCATGTATAAACTGAGACTAGTACAAAACTGCTATAGCAGTTTTGGCTTTGCAATCATACTAACTTATTCTGAATTGTGTTTTTTACTGTCTTCACCAGGATGTTGATGTGCCGCGCCATCCAGTATATGCGCGCAACGACGGTCAGCTCTTCGCCCACGATACCACAACGTTTCTCGTTCGTCGAGGAAAATTTATTGGCAAAGTTGCAGGAACTGAACCGTTACCGTGGCGTACAGGGAACTTGCTGACCCTCTAATGTCGTCTCATAGCTGTGTGTATGGTGTGAGGTTCAATGCAGGCAGCAGGCGCTGCATGTGGAACGTGTGCAAAGGCAAGGTTTGCAAGTGCAAATTGGCATCGACGACGCTCCAACCCACCTTCATGTGTTTCTTCCCGAAGTGGGAACTCATGTGGTCTTAGATTTTATAAAGAAAGCATATTAGAATGATTTGTCGGTTTCTGACTCGGCGTGCCGAGCAGGGACCTGTGTTGTAGCACCGCTTAAACAATTGATACTTTTCCCTCTACTTTCATAAGTTACAAACAATTCAATAATAAACAATCCTTGCAAGTCATTTATACATACGGTGCATTTACTTTGCTTTTGATAATATTGCATTGAGTTTACAGATGTTGCGCCCGGCACTCACATCTTCATTTCGACTCCATAGCTATTAGACATCCACGGGTGGCTCTCGATATCGTCTAGCGTCAGCCTGTCTTGTGGATTCTGACGAAGCATTCTAAACAGCAAATCTTGTACATGTACTGATAAATTACCATATCCCCAATTTGCTAAAAGAGTACGGATTTGTCCACGACAAATCATGAGGAATCGCGGGTCCAAGGGCGCAGCGGCCTCCATGGGAGGAAAGCTCGTCAATAAAATAAATAAGATTACACCTAGTGACCATATGTCTGCATGCATGGGATTGAATGGCAGCATATTTTGTATCACTTCCGGGGCCGTATAATTCTTTTTGCCCACAATGCCTTGTGGGCGAACGCGTAGGTAACGTCCCGCTTCATCCTGTGGGACACGCATACACATTCCAAAATCAATGATTTTGC
>JACCDO010386358.1_pt1 | contig 15339 bp, 11 predicted proteins | sample 7446101 | NCBI WGS metagenome assembly JACCDO01 (sample SAMN15323440, study PRJNA562643) | freshwater metagenome | isolation source: river surface water | place: USA:Blue River Watershed | collected 2017-08-16
GCAAATGAAGTTGGAGGCGGGCAAGTAAGTGGCAGCTGTGTAATAGTTTCATTAAATTCTGATTGGTGGTGATATTCAAAAATAAAATACCCCTAACCATTTCCTATATAATCGGTTCCAAAACTACAACGAGGTAAATCAAGTGCGACGACTGTGATTATCTTAATCACACTCGAGAAAAAGTAGAAGGCGTTGCTACCAAGTGTAAGCAAAGCATGACGCGTTTAATCGTAATACTATGTATAGTTACCTTATCTCTTGTGATAAGTAATGTAATGTCACATGAATCGAAAGAAAAAAGTGGTACAGATACTATGGTAAGGCAATAATATTGACAAATAAGATTAATATACACTTATTGTTATAATAAAATTATATAGTATGTATTGGCATATTCATGGACACCTGGATTTTGTCAAGGTACATCATATCCTGGATGTTCTGATCCTCAATCATTTTGGAACACACATTTTACATTGCACGGCTTATGGCCTCAATATACTACCACTGGATATCCCTCATACTGCAGTACAGAAGAATTTGATGATTCTATACCTAATACTATTGGATTGTCAACTATGACGCAATATTGGCCTGATGTAAAATATGATGAAAGTAGTTCTGATTATGATAGTTTTTGGAGTTATGAATGGGATAAACACGGTACTTGTTCGGGACTTGAACAATTAGATTATTTTAATGATGCTATTTCATTAATCGAGCAATTTGGTACACCATCTATATTAACTTCGGCGGCAGGCAAAAATATATCTGCAACATCATTACGTAACGCTTTCGGTGGTTCGACGTATGTTGCACTACAGTGCTCTGGCACAACATTGACTGGTGCTTATACGTGTTGGACACAACAAAGTAATGTGCCAAAAACACAAACTGTATGCCCAACAAGTGTTCAATCTGAAGACACATGCCACTCCTCTGACACTATTATTGTTCCAGTTCTGTAGATTGCGTCATCAAATATATAATTGTAGAAAAAATTATATATTCTATTAGAAATAGGTATTGACATGTTCACTTATTTTAGATGAGTAGGTATAAAATAAGAAACATAAGGTGTGTAATATATAATAAAATATTCCTCACAATTTACAGTTTTTATATAACAATTTAAAATTTAAGAACGGTGGCGGTAACATATGTATTAAATGGTAAACTATTGATTGTCTACTTTTCTAACACGGTCTCAGTTTTTTTTTCTGGACGAAAAGGTGATTTCTTTATTTCCAATAAGATTTCCGCTCTACCAACATCATCCGCATTTATAACAAGATTAGATAATGAACTTTTGTACGGAGTTGCTGATTTATTTGCTTCGGTTGCTTCATTTTCTACCGAAGATGCATTTGAAACCATATCTAACAATGCATCTGCATCCGCTGTTACAGGACCTAATTGTTGTGACACTTGAGTTAATCTTTTTTTAAGAGGTGTAGAACTACCAGATCTAGGAGAAGATTTTGATTTATTGGTATCATTTTCTTCTCCGTTGTTTGAAATACCTAACCATGTTAAAAAATTCTCTGAACTATTACTAGATTGATTTAAATGCATCGCGACTGCTAAAAGGGCCTCAGATCCATCTCTTACTAAAGCCTCATCACGTTTTCCGGAGAATTTAGGTTTTTTAGGTGTTGATCCTACAGGAACTTTCTTTGTTGCTGATTTTGCTGGTGATTTTTTCGAACTTTTACTATTTGAATTAACATTTCCATTTTTGGAAGTCGTCAACAAGACTAATTCATCGTCTTCGTCATCGGTAGTTTCGTATAATGAACCTGAGATTTCATTTGATTCCGTACGGAATTTTTTCTTTTTACCAGATGGTTCACTGGATTTTGAACCAATTTCACGACGCTTTCGCTGTTTGGCTGGAGAAGATGCCCCATCATTTTGAATACGTAAAAGTCGTTGAAGTGTTGAGTTCCATCTATTTTTAATCGCATTGTCAGTTCTACCGGGTAATAGTTTTGCAATTTCAGCCCATTTATTACCCTTGCCATTATGCTCATCCATAATAATATTGTCCTCTTCTTCAGTCCAAGGAGCTTTATTTATGTTAGGATCTAAATGATTGTACCATCTCTCTCGGCATTGTTTACCTAGACGACCTTTAAGTTGACGAGCAATAAACGACCAACTTTTAACACCATATTTACCTACTAATTCAATAACGCTATCATCTTCCTACAAAATTAATGTTACAATTAATTGAATGTTTAAAATATTGTAATATATATATATATCTAATACCTCTTTAGTCCAAGGACCTTTAATTAATCCAGGCCTTAAAACTTTCTGCCAACGGTGTAAACATTGGACATCAGTCCTACCTATTAAACATTCCGATATCTTTTTCCAATTTCGACCCTCGTGTTGCTGAACTGCTTGTCTCAATAATTCATCTTCCTCATTTGTCCATTTTCCACGAGGGGATCTAGGAGATTCACCGTCATTTGTAGCATCATCGTTTGACATCGCTGATTCTGCACCAACAGAATCCAACAATTTACTCGACAATTCTGAGTCGGCTGTGAAACTACTCAATCTGTTCGCAGATGGAGATTGGAGTGCATAACTATTACTAACTTCTTCGATTTTATCGCCACTATTTACATTATTTTCATTCAACGGAGTTGAAGCTACTTTATCCATATCTAACTCAATTCAATGATAACACTATTGCCACACACCTTGCACTACTACAATGAATTGAGAAAATGAATCAATGAAGGTCGCTTCTCAATGATACCTTTTTACCAACGAAATTGTAGCCGGTAATTCGGTGAGGGGCCTTAAGTACCTGTTAGGGGAGAAAAAAATGAAAAAGTAAATGAACAAATCAGCTTGAGGAAAGTAAGCAAGATCAAGGGCGTCGATATTTGTTTTCGTTCTGCTTTCTCGAAATGTATCCGTTTATTGCAAAAAATATAATCTTAGCCGGCCCAAGGCCTTTAGGACCGGAAAAAAAACCGAGACGTTTTATATGAGACTCTTTCAGCGAAAATATTAATATTGTATAATGGGAGATAAAGCGCCTCATAAAACGCTAGAAGGGCAGCTTCTGCAAAAATTTGGGGGTGTAGGGAATGCAAAATCTGCAAGTTTGCCTGAATCATTGATGTTTGATCATGTATCTGCAGCTACTAGATTATTGGAGAAACGACGTCAAATGTTTGAAGTTCAAGAAGCATTAAATTCACAGAAAGAAGAATTTACTCGTAGAGAAAATGCCTTTCATAGACGTGAAGATGGGTTACGCCGAAAAGATTTAGAATTACAAGAATCTTTGATAAAATTTAATCAATTTTTACAAGAAAACGAATCGAAAAGGAATAGAGCAAAAAAAAGAGAGGCAGATGAACGGAAACAACGGGAAATTAAAGAAAATGAAATTAAAGTTTTAGAAGCCCAATTAAACTCAAAATTAAAAGAAGAAGCATTATTAAATGAGGAATTAGAAAAAAATATAAAATATCAAGATTATCTCGAAAATGTTGTTCAAACTATGTCCAAATACTTTCCTGAAATTAATGATGTATTGAATAGATATAATACCCTAAAAGATGCCAATGCATATTTAATCGAGAAACAATTAGTCGATAATGATGCACATGATGTTACTCAAAAAGAATTCGGAACTTTCAAAAAAGCCAAAGAGAATCAAATTTTAAATAATAATAATAAAATTGCAAATATGCAAGTTACATATGAGCATCAAAAGACAAATGTCATGGGACTACAATTAGAGATTGATCAAGTCACTAATGAAGCTGGAGAGAAGTTGTTAGAACTCGGTCAAATATTGTCGTCTGTGACTAATATTCTTGACAGATGCGAAGAGTCATTTCGTATCAGGCATAATAAGCCAGCCATAGATAAATCCAAAGTAACGCAAACTGTCGGAATGCCATTACAAGAACAAGTTTTACGAACTATCAGTAAATTAGACGAGATATGCATGTTCGTATTAGACATAAAAGATATTAAGGATGAATATTTTTTACATGAGAAGAAACAAACTAATATGATTAATATGGGACTCCAAACTAATTCGCAAACGCTAAGTGATGGTCTAAATACTGAATCGAGGGCGTAATAATGTATGTGAATGATGTAATTATTGTAAAAAATAATTTATATACGAATTTTCTTGATTATTTATTTTACCAAATCATATCTACAATTTAAAACTTAGTTATTTTTTTAACACTTTTACGAGCTTTATAGTCCTCTATTAATGCTCTGCGCTGAGCCTCTACAGACTCTAATTTTTTTTGAACTTTAGTCCTTTCTTCAAGAATCAGATCTCGCTTAGCTAGACGTCTAGCCTCTTTGACGGCACGACTCTCAGCCAATTGCATAATCTTGTCTTTACCAATCAAGCCTTCTTTCATAGATTCGCGATTATGACTCTTCCAATATATTGCTGAAAGTTCCGCAGCAGCAGAGGTTCCAAAGGTATTATTATTTAATGTATATGCTGAACTTGAAGGAGAACTTGAAGTCATTGTAATGTCAGTGGATGAATTAGGTCTTTTAAGACTTAAATCGTTATTAGTGGCTGTAATATTATTTGATACGACTGGTTTAAGTGGACTTGATAATGGGCGAGTATTTTGTATACTTGTGGGATTCAATAGTCCTTTTGATACTAAAATTGCATTAGCCTTTTTACTCAATTTTGGCAAAGTTAATGTTCTAGTTTGAATATCGTCTCCAAATAATTGTCTTGTAAACTCGTTATAGTCTAAGAGTCCGGATGCATTCGTATCAAACCATGCCAATAAATCGGTAACTTCATTGTCTTTCAAAGGCACTCCTAACTCTTTAGCAACCATTTGGATTTCTTCAGCAACAACCCTTCCACCAGCACTTCTATCAAAACGTAAAAATGTACCATGAAGGATATCTCTAGGCTTTACTTCACCCTTTGATTTGCGTGCGTATGCATCTAATGCTGTTCTAAATTTTCTTATTGTATACATGACATTAGCAGGAGTGCGAGCTGATGCAGGTTGTGCGATATCATTCAACAACGGTTGAGAATCTTCCATAAAATGGGGATCTTCTTCGGCTAAATCTTTGATTAATTCCCAATAAGCCATAGCGCCATCGTGATCTCTATCATACGTATTAATTAGACTAACAGCATCTTCGTAAGAAATGTTGCAATTTAAATGTTTACAGATAATTCTTAATCCTTCCGGGTCACTTATTTTACCCAAACCTTTATTATCCCAATTAGTGAAAGCTTCTTTTAACCATGATCTCATAGTACCACCAACTCCACTAATCTTTAGTAATAAAATTGCCTTCATGTCACGTTTAAATTTTTCTAATACCTTTGTTGGTCGAGCTTTAAATGGTTTAGGTATAAATTGATTTTTTGTCAATTCCTGTTTATGTTTTTCAATACCACGAGGAGATAAATCAGTAAATGTCAAAATAGACTTTACGCCAACGCATACATCAAGCAAAAACTCTTTATAATTCATTCGACCAGTTTTTTTGCGATCGTAATACTCTAAAATAATTTGTGCTTCTTCCGGTTCCATTTTTAATTTCATAGTCTTTCTAGCTGCATGAAGTAGTGAGTGTGCATCTAATGCATTGCTGTATGTAAAATCGTTCTGTATAAACACATTTCTGATGTGTTCGAAAGGAGTACCACCTTCATTTCTCATTTTTACTGCTATGTATTCCCTTGAAGCATTTATAAATTGTTTAACTACAAACGGCATCTCAACACGAATATCCGCTATTTCTTCATATCTTACTCCAACATCGGTGTCTTTTTCTTGACCCTCTGCATAATTTATAATTGATGGTTCACCTAATAAAATATCTTTTAACAGTTCGGTGTAATTCATTTCTTCTGTGCCTTTACCAGAATCGTAATATGTGACAACTTCAACTCTTTGATCTCTTGTCATTTTTACCCCCATTGCATCCATACAAAGTTTTAACTCTGATTCTGATATTTCTCCTGATTTATCAGCATCCCAATATAAAAACATTTGACGAATAATGCTAAAAGGTGTACCACCTTTGTCACGCATTGTTTTTCTGACAGCTTTCTTCAACGTCCCTATGAACTTTCTGATATTTAATGGAATTGAGTGTGTTTCTAACTTTAATTGACGCTCAATAAATTGTTCTTTACGTGTATCCTCACTATGAATAGTCTCCTCTAATGCCATCCATTTTTTCAGTACAGTATCTCTTTCATTTTTGATATAACTTCTGACCTCCGCACGCACCTCCTGTGGCGTCTTCTTCACTATTACCTTCTTTGGACGAGGCATCGTGTAGCACAAAATACTATTTTACCGAGGCACCTTATTGAAACGTTTCATCGCCAAACCGGTACTACAATCAAGAAAATAAGATAAGGTTTTATAGTACTTACTAGAATTATACTGAACCCATTATAGATTGCTTCTTTTACCTTATCTACTTTACACAAGCATGAAATTATCAACAGCGATTTAGTGGTCCTCGATTCATCTTAAAGATTTTATTGAGGGGTAAGAGATATATTGAGCACGAGAAGTACTCTAATTTCATTTTATTGTGCACAAGTTTAATTGGGTTGCTTACTAAAGTAGAGGTCGTTAAGGCTTCTTCAAGCTCACTCATTCAGTTAAAATAATATTTCTCACCGGCACGGTTGTTATTCCAATTTTGTGGAAAGTATGGTTAGTGCAAGTTTCCTGCATTAATGATTACGACTAATTATAGTTTATAGCGATTTTAGTGAACAGACGTTTTTATTGAAAATTGTAAATACCGGTAGTCTTGGGCACCGGTATTTCTTGAATTTCCTTCATATTTTACTAAATAATTTTAGGTACCTAAGAATTAAATTAAATTTTACTAATTATTATGGCTGGTAATGTCCGTAAAACCTGGGATCGTGATTACTACCAGGCGAAGGCAGATGCCAGAAAATTACAAGAAGGTGACGATGACACAGCGCTCAGTATCCCTACAGCTGCTAAGGTGAAAAACTGGGATGAAGTTAAAGAAGAATTTCGTCCTGCTGATATTTCTGGATTACCTGAGGGTGATCGTGCATTTATAAAACCAAGAGAAACAAAAGTTACAGATAGTATAAATAATAAAATAGGTAAAATTGAAATAATAAAACCAGATACTTTACAAGCTGCACGAGGTGCAGGTTTTTTCTGTGAAGTTTGTGAATGTACTTTAAAAGATTCAGAGGCCTATTTACGACATATTACTGGTAAGAATCATCAGAAAGCACTAGGATTTAGTATGCGAACAGAGAAAGCTAGCTATGATGGAGTTAAAGAGAAATTAGCTTCATTGAAAAGAAAAGTTGAAGAATCATCTAATCCATCAAATACCGTCAAACCATCTGCAATTGATGAATACAATTCTAGAGTAGCTACTGAAATGGCAGAACAAGAAATGCTGAAAAAAAAGAAGAAGGAAGAAATAGAGGCTAAGAGAAAAGAAGCTCAAGAAATTGAGAATGAGTTGATTGATCCTGATATTGCTGCGATAATGGGATTTGGAACTTTTAAAAAGAAGTAGTATTGTTATTTTGTATTATATTATATAGATAAACTTTCATTTGTTGAATCTAAAATTAACATATGACCAGGAGCATGTGTGATGCATATACTAGGTTTGCTTTCCATTACAACAGCCTGTGGTGTAACTCCACAAGCCCAAAATACTGGTATTTCTCCTGGGTTAATATATACAGAATCTCCAAAATCAGGTTTGGATATGTCTATTATTCCAATGTCACTTGGATTACCTAAATGGACTGGTGCACCATGAACTTTAGGAAATCGAGAAGTAATTTGTGTTGCCAATATAGCATCATGCGGTGTAAATGGTCGCATGGAAACAACTAAATTGCCTTTAAATGTTCCAGCTTCTCTACATGGTATATTCGTCCGATACATAGGAACGGTTCTCTCTTTATTCATCTCAATATGCCTGATTTTTAAACCACCTCGAATCAAAGCATCTTCAAATGAAAATGAACATCCTATAACAAATGTTACAAAATCCTCTCTCCAAATACTTGAAATATCATATATTTCGTCGCTTAAAACACCATCTCTGTATACTCTGTACTTTGGTAGATCAGTCCTAACATCAATATCATTACCAAAAACACAAATTCCAGGTTCTAGCACCTCAAGTAAAGGGCAAGGTTTAGGATTTCTTTGGCAAAATAGTAAAAAGTTAAATGCATAAATTTTAGGCAGAATCACTAAATTTGCTTGAGCATATCCTGGTGCAAATCCCGATGTTTGACCTTTGTAATTTTGACTTCGACATTCAAGCCTGAATTGATACGGCGTAACATCTGTAAGTGACATCCCCTCACTATATTATATCATATATATGTTTACTGGCACAAAATTGAATACGAATATTAATGACTATTTCTTAAATTAGCTAGTAAGTTAGTTTTCAGCGAACTCGCCAATTTGGACAGTACAGCAAACTTGCAAGATCAAAGGCCGGTGAAAAAAGAAAGTAAATAAAGAAACTTCAAGTTTAACACTCAATCGAGTAAAACCTATGCTATCTTGCTAGTCAGCTATACAGTAGTATATGAGTGTTACTTTCAAAAGTATAATTGATTACTTTCCTATAGTAAACCACAGCTATAGTTGACACTAGTAACCAGTTTACTGCCTAAAATCGATAGTACAGTGATAAAACACGAATGTCTTTTTGATTGAGAATACCGACATTCTTTTCTGGTCCGGTCCTCGTTGTCGCGAGTGACTTTGGTAGGCACATGTTGAAATTGCTTCGAAGGAATGTTGCCTTCTGCAATATGTGTAACATTGTGTGCACTTCTTCTGGTCGTCAGCAGCAATGCGTTGATTCATAATTTAAATATTCGAAATGATGACCGAGATATTTTTAAAATTGAAACATTTGGATTTGTTGCTGGAGGGGTCGCAAAATTAACAATATCAGAAATTTCCACGGATACTTTACAAAATTACAACTTCAAACATAATTCAAATGACTATGTATATGATGCAAGCGGGAACAATCGAATAAGACATTTAAAGGCGTCAAAAAATGTAACTGAAATAAATTATAACATGGGATTCATAATGAGAAAAGCAAGTAGTGAAAGTGCTGCCCAACAAGATTTAGAATCCATAGTAGAAAGTGGCAAATGTATATTTGACATGATTCAAAATGATGATTATTACATTGATGTATCTAAGCCTGAAGTTTGGAAGACTAAGTTAAGAAAAGATCACGAAATAATTGCTGGATCTGAAGGTTTATATAGTTTAATTTTTGCTAGATGTGAACCAAAAGGAGAATATTTAGTAAATTTTAAGTTACATGCTGAATTTGCCAATCCTGGTCCTAATTATCTATCCGCGGGAGATGCACCTTTACCTAAAATTTATTTTGCATTTTTTGTACTTTTTACATTAGCTTTAGGCCTATGGATTTATATTTTAGTTAAAGATAACGCAACTGTACATAGAATTCATTATATGATGGCTGTTTTATTGTTGCTAAAATGCTTCACACTTCTTTTTGAAGCCATTAGATATCATTATATAGCAAGTGTTGGTGAAAAAATGGCAGAAACTTGGAGTATAGTTTATTATATTTTTGCGTTTTTAAAAGGAATCATGCTTTTTACTGTAATATTGTTAATAGGATCTGGTTGGTCGTTAATGAAACCATATTTAAATGATAAGGAGAAAAAAATTATTATGGTTGTCTTAACTTTGCAAGTGATAGATAATATAGCGATGATTATACTTGAAGAAACTGCCCCCGGGTCACAAGGTTGGTTGACTTGGAGAGATATTCTACATCTAGTTGATATTTTATGTTGTTGTGCAATTTTATTCCCTATAATATGGTCAATAAGGCACCTGAGATTAGCCGCTGAGGCTGATGGAAAAGCTCACACTAATCTAATGAAATTGCAATTATTTCGTACGTTTTATGTTATGGTTGTCTGTTACGTATATTTCACAAGAATTATCGTATATTTAATCGCCGCTACAATTCCGTTTAATTTGCTATGGTTAGGTGCATTTTCTACCGAACTAGCAACTCTATTTTTTTATGTAATTACTGGATATAAATTTAGACCTGCAGTAGATAATCCATACTTGGCTGTGCGACAAGATGAAGAGAATGTAGATAAAGAAGATGGTGGTGAATATGGCTTGGAGATGGTACAGACTGTATCTGATGATGAAGAAGAAATGAAATAATTTATTTCACAAATTTACAGTATAGTATAAATTAATAATTTTATATGATAACTAACTTGTAGGCCCAAATCCTAGTAAATCCAAAAACTTTTCAAACATACTTCTACTATCTACAATATAGCCGACTGGTGGGCGAATAATAATGCATGGATCCCACATTAGATGTAAGTGTTTCCTGATATACTTCAAAGTTAAAACAGTTGTCAAGGCAGGTGCAAGTGCAACAGCGATCATAGGACTTATCGGAGTTCCATCTAAATACTTGGCAATTAAAAACGCAAATACGGAAGTTTGCAGAAACACAATTCCGCATATAAGTACATACATGGGTCGTAGCATATACAACGTAGGTAAAGATAATACCTTGGTAATTATAAGTAAGATTGCGATAGTGGACCATGTGATGCCTACCGAATCTTTTAAAAGACATGCACCAGAAGCTAGGACTAAAAATAGTAGAGGCGATGCAAATAGCATCGTCTGCTTGAAAATAATACAACAACCAGCATTAATATACCTTATGGTATACTTAACAAAATTGAACATACGAATACAGAATAGAAGTCCACTCACAATAAATGTTGAAAATAAAATAAGTCCTGGTGACACTTGAAATGCGGCAATAATAGATATAGGTAAAAACCAAACTATAAAAACAATACATATCTCAACTTTATATGCAAAATCGCGCTTTTCAGGAGGTAAACGGAGTAAATTCTCTTGCACTAGCCGCAACTCGTCACCAGGGTCATAACGTATATCATACGTGTGGTTTGATCTTGCTGCAATGATTTTGGCACGCTGCCATTCTGATCGTTGTAACTTACATTCGACAATTTCACCGACTGAATATAACTCATCTGCTGGTTTAATTTGACGTGGCAATTCTGGGAAAATACTACTTAAATAAATTGGTAATCGCCAATCATTGAAAACCAGCCTCGAAAAATGATTATTTTGTATGCCAAATAAGAATGATGATACTATATTACCATACTTCGATATAAAACCAAACGTTAAACCATTATGAACACTAGCTTTTCTGGGAAAGTCATCGAATGCTACGTATGGCTTAGTGTTTTTTGGAAAATAATGAGCACTACTTAACGGTGGCTTATAATCCGATGGGGTCCAACATTTGTCACAGACTGGAATATCTCGACGAGGTGTTATTTTACCGTAAGTTCTTTTATAATACTCTCCAGTCGTACCAAAAAACACATCGTTGATTAATTTTGGATGGGTAGGTTTTCGATTATCTTTGGCACATACAAGACATTTCCATTCAGTCCAATCAGTAACTAATGCTTCTTCCTTTAATCTCTCCTCAAGTGCTATCCTCTTAGCTTCGTCTTCTTCTGCCTTCTTTTGAGCTTTGAGTCGTGCCAAAACTCCCATATCTTCAGGGGCAACATTTTCAACACTTTCAGCTACGGAATCATTATCTTTTCCTAATTCTATATCTCCTTCTTCATCGCGTTCTTCGTTAGCTTCTACATCTAACCCGTATTTTTTCATTCGTTTTTCTAATGTTTCCTCTTCTTCCACGTACTCCTTCACTACACCTGTAAACACTCCAATTTGTGCAAACAGTGACTTCTTGTTAGGATCGACACGTACAGTACCAGCTAATCTAGTTTTACCACGTCCTCCATAAAAGTAATTCTCGACGAATTGTGCGACAAGCACAGCTGTAAATGCCCACTCTCCAAATTCTTTTTGGGCTAAATACTTCACTAAGTCATTTGCAACTACCATAAAGTAAATAATTCCTAGTGTCGGAATAGTTATAACAATAATCATTAGCACAATAGGTAGTAATAGCACGACAGAACTTGGGGTAACCAGTTCCACTATAAATTTCGGAGCATATGTTTCTATATATCCATCAAATAACGCAATTACTATTATTAACCAGACAAATAACAATGATAAATATGTTTGGTCCCAACTTCTTGATTTTATTATATTAAACGCTAATAAATATCTTATAGGGTAGTTACTCAACTCTTTGTCCTTATTCGTCGCAACTTGTACCCATGATCGAAATCCATAAGGTATAGGTCTTGGTCTTTTATTTTTTAGTAGTTCTTGCCAATATTTTATCCGTATATTACTGTTTAATCTTGCCTCATATATATCACCATCATCTGCGTAATCAGCTGTTTTCATTGACAGTAATAGAACATGCTTTTGATTTATTCTCTCCTTCATGTTTCTCTTACCCTTCACTTCATCCGCCTTAGCGTCTTTTTCCTCACTACTAGGTGCAACTTTAGCATCTGGCATGTTTAATGATCGCTTGAATTTAATTCAAAACAAATATAGCTATGCAATTAACTCATGCTGTGTGATCAGCTGTTTTAACTTCTACTTTCATATCCGATACAAAGAAATTAATAGGTTTAGGTTTAGGTTTAGGTTAACCTAATTGTTTTATAATTCTTATGAAAAACTTAATTATAATTTCAACGGGCCTAAAAAACTATCAATAGGTTTAAACTTCTGTATATTATATAATAATAATTCTTACAATATTGAAAAATTAAATGAAATAATGATATTTCGGTTGTGAATTTATTGAACAATATAATTATCATTATAACTCATCAAAAATATTAATGATTTCTATTAAACATAAGACAGAAGAAACCGAGCTTACTTTATTTCCACTCACCAATGGTACATTAATTAAATAGTTTAAATTAATAAATTCCAAAACCCTAACATTAGCGAGTTTAAGAAAAAAAAACAGTTGCCAAAATAAAATAACAATAAATAATATCATGGGTAAAAAGGACAAAAAGAAGGATAAGGCCCCCAAGTTGGATGAGGCAACACTAGCAGAGTTTCGCCGTCAGCAGCAAATAGCTGCAAAGGCAGAGCTCAGAAGACGTGTAGAAGAAGAAGCAAAGAATACTAAAATTAATAAACTGAAGATAACTAATCAATGGAGAAAAATTATGCGTCTTGCAAAAACAGAATCTCTTAAAAAGGATATTGAAATATTATCTCAAAATCACGAGCGTGATGTTGATCGTAAAGATGCGATTTTGCAAATGCTTGATAGAGACTTGGAAGAAGCGGAAGATCAATATCAAATGGCTTATCGAACACATTTAGTAAATGTGGATACATTAATTAAACTTCATGACACTAGGTTGTATACTCTTGAAAGAGCATTTCAACAAGAATTAAAAACTCTTCAAAATGATTTTTTCAATGAAAAAGATACACTGAGTAAAAAATATAGACAAGAAAAGAAAGATTTACAAAGTATTATATCCGAAATCGAACATGAAGAAGAAGAACGTGAAAATGAAGCTAGGCATGCTTTTGAACAACTAAGAGAAGAAATTCGTAATAGAAACTTAGAAGATATAAACATGTTACGCATATCCCTAGATGCCCAAATTGAAGAACTTGAACAACAGTTTGAAACTGCACATTTAAATTATTTACAACAGACGGCACAGCGTACTCACGATTTCAAAGAGTTGACTCAAAACGATCAGCGATTGAGTCAAGACATAGACCACAAGAAAAAAGCTATTGACTCATTACAAACAAGTATTCAACACTGGAGAGCTAAAACTCGTCACTTAAATAGGGAAACAGAAGAAAGAACGAAATTATTGACAGACGAAAAAATGAGTATTCAGCGACATTACCATTTGCTTAAGCAAAGAATACAAACGTACCGTGTGTCCCAAAATCAAAGATTATTACAATTATCTCAGTGCGCGAATACGTGTAAAGATAAATTAACAGAAAAAATGGAATTATCAAAGCGTATTTTGCAAATCAGTGAATTATCAAGGAAAATGGAAACGAGCTTAGAATTGATATTACCGTTTGTACCAAATGAAGTCACGGATCAAAATGAAAATAATAACGCGCTGGGTCAATCAAGTACAGTAAATGAGGAAAATAAATTAATGGATGATTTAGTTGAGAATGAAATTTCCAAAACTGAATCAAAAAATGTAAAACTTAACAATTATCAACCGCCAAACCATCAATCGTCAGTTTGGGCACCGAATGATACAGCTATTGCACCTACAGATAGATTAACCAATTTTTATAGAAGATACAATAAAATATTGTTAGATAATATCGCTATAGAAAAAGAAAAGGCTCGACTTCAGTCAGAAAATGCACAGCTAGAGGATTTGATCAAGCAATTTACCGATGGTACCAAAGTTACCGAGTCTACTTTACAAGAGGACAATCCATTGTTTGTTGTGAATGGTAGAGCAAATTTAAATTATCAAGCCCCTCCAAGAAATATTAAACCTACAATGCAAGAAGCTAATTTAATACAAGTATTCGCTTCAAAACAAATGGGTCCCTCTAGAAGGTGATGTATTTTATATTTACAGATTGTCATTTGTATAAATTATAGCAAAATTATATTCAATTTAATTTAATGCCACAAATATTATCTAATTTGTATGTTAATTGTGGTGTCATAGAGTATTTTATATTCTGGGTCATTACTTCCTTTGCAATTGATATTAGTGCTAGTTGATATGGATTCGTTGATATTAAATTGGTAAGAGATCCTGAATTATCATCTTGATAAAATGCACCATTATTTACTGGATATAGGGTTTGTTTAACTAACTTGAATGACGATTCTATTCCTATGGTATTTTTTGTGCACGATGGTATACAAATTGGTTCTGCATTATCAGGTGTTGCGCCACTAAATACCATACTTTGAGTTTGTGATAATAATTGTTGAGAAAAAACATTATTAGTGTTATTACTTATTTTTCGGCTGGACACCTCATCTCCTAATAAATCATAAATTGACAAAATGTGTCTCGATTTAGGATTACAGTCTGTCTCGCCATTAAAGACTGTGCTTTTGACGTCTAGAGGAACAGGTTCTACACGGGACATTAATGTGCTCATTTTGGCCTTAAATCTTTTGCGTTTTGCTGCATGTCGAGCTATAGATACTGTAGATGCAACTTTGTTATTACTGCAATCAAGCTTCCGTTTCATCGCATCTGATACGCAACATAATTGATGTGTACGGGGTCCTTGTCCA
>JACCDO010492419.1_pt1 | contig 15339 bp, 16 predicted proteins | sample 7446101 | NCBI WGS metagenome assembly JACCDO01 (sample SAMN15323440, study PRJNA562643) | freshwater metagenome | isolation source: river surface water | place: USA:Blue River Watershed | collected 2017-08-16
AAACAGACACAGGTGTTGGTGGTGGTGGCGCTGCCGGCCCGGACGGAAATGGTCAAGATGGTGGCGCAGGAGATGCTACAGGCGCCGGCGATGACGGTGGCGGTGGCGGAGGTGGAGCCGCCGGTGGTAGTTCATCAATAGGTTCCGCAGGAACTACTGTTGGAGGAAATGGAGGAGCCGGCTGGGAAGGTGTAACAGAAAACAATGGAGCAACTATTGTTTCTAGTCCAGGCGGTGGAGGACAAAATCCTGGTGGCGGTGGCGGAGGTGGATTAGGTCCGGGAGATACTGCTATAAGCGCAGTTGATGGTGGAGCAGGAGCAAATGGTGATCGTTTTGGGACTCCAACTACTACTTTGGGGTCAGGGCTACCTCCTTATGGTGCTGGCGGCGGCGGAGGTGGCTGTGGAAATCCCGGCGCATCGACTTTAAGTTCCGGTGGCGCCGGCGGGTCTTATGGAGGCGGGGCAGGTGGAGGAGGCAACGGTACTACCGGGGCAAATGGTATTATTTTTATAACTTATGAATCGTTATCCGCTAACACTGGTAACATGTTTATGATGTTCTAAATTAAAGTCTAAATAATGATATGGCAACAAGTTTAAATAGTTTATTAGGTGGATTATATACAGGCCCGTCTGGGGTGAGCGGGTATAGTGGTTTCGGCGCTAGTGGATTCAGTGGAGCAGGAACTAGTGGATTCAGTGGATTCAGCGGCAGGTCTGGTTTTAGCGCAATAAGTGGATTCTCAGGATTCGGTGGTAGTGGATTTAGTGGTTTTAGTGGCGCAGCAGGATCAGGTGGGTTAACAGATATTGTTATTCGAGAATTCACGACAGGTACAGCACAAACATATACACCTACTGCCGGTATGAAATACTGTATAGTCTATGTAACCGGAGCAGGTGGTGGCGGTGGAGGCAGTGACGGTGACGCAACATCCGGCGGAGGTGGAGGTGGTGGCGCGGCTGGCGGTACCGCAATATATACCTACACTGCTGCTGAATTAGGCGCGACTGCTACTTATACAATAGGTGGTGCTGGACAGGGTGGCAATAACACCGGTACTAACGGTACTGCCGGTGGCAATACAACATTCGACCCTGTAGGAGCAGGACCTTTATTGACTGGCACTGGTGGTGGATTAGGCACTGGCACTGGCACAGTTGCTGACGGTGGCGCCTGGGCAGGTGGTAATGGCGGCATACCAACTGGAGGAAGCGCAAATATAATAGGCGGTGACGGCGATATGGGTGTAGGTGACACAACTGGTGACTTTGGTAGAGGAGGTCAAGGTGGAGCAAGTTATTGGGGCGGCGGCGGCCGTGGTGGCGCAGTGGCAAATACAGCAGGCATATTAGTAGGACAAGTTGGTGAGGCATATGGAAGTGGTGGTGGCGGTGGCGCACACTTTGATATTATTACTGGTGCTGCTGGTGGCAACGGCGCCGGCGGATACATATATATTGTGGAGTATCTATAATGATTTATAGTGCTTTATTATTAGATTCTGTTACTAAGATAGTGGTCAATCGTGTACAAATTGATGACACGTTACCACTAAACTTGCCATCTGGTTTAGAATTGTCAACTAGACATGACGGTGATATTGGATGGACCTTACTACCCGACAATGAGTGGTATAACCCCAACCCATCGATCAGATGGACCAACGATCAAAAGATAAGAAATATTAGAAATTTTAGACTTAAACAATCAGACAAGTATGTTATACCAGATTTCCCGATAACACCTGAGAAAAAACAAGAATGGGTCGATTATCGGCAAGCACTAAGAGACATAACTAGTCAGCCAACATTTCCAGATAGCGTAGTCTGGCCAACCAAACCAGAATAAATATAATTATGGCATTAACTTTTCCTTATCCAGCAACTAACGGACAAACATACACTGATGATAACAGTGTGGTGTGGCAATATGACGGCGTTAAATGGAATGTAGTCACTGGTACAACTAAAAAATTATTCAACGGTGTGTTGCTTGGATTGGCAATGAATTATAATCTAACAAATACACCTACCCCAATTAATTGGGATGTAGAAACAACTGACACTAGCAATTACTGGAATGCTCTTGATCCAAGCAAAGTTTATATACCTGCTACCGGATATTACAATTTAAATCTTACAATATTTTCAGATACTATTGGTGCTGGCTATTACATATCTGTAGTTAAGAATGGTGTTACTACAATCGTAGATGGATCGATGAATCCAAATCAAGCCGGTGTCTTTAACGAAACAATATATTTTAATCAAGGTGATTACATACAAGTAGATGCTTCTGAAACCAGCGATTCAGGAGCAATAACCGATGAGTGTACATTAGAATTAGTATTAATGGGATTAGCACTAGGTACTGGAGTAAGTTCAAGCAACGCATTTAGCGGTGTAAAAACATTGTTAGCATTACCATTCAGTACAACAAGTACTCTTACTGCTATTCCATGGACAGGTACAGCATATGATACTAACGCCAATGCGTTAGCATTAACATATTGGAATAGTCTATCACCTACTAGGGTAACTATTCTTACAACTGGTTATTATCAAATAAACGTGTATGTAGAAACAGGAGCAGTGGGAGGAACATATACACTAACATTGAGAAAGAATGGTGTAACTAGTATGGCAACAGCAACTATGGCCCCCAACGATGCTGCTAACATCAATCAATTATTTCAATTAAATATGAACGATTATATAGAATTATTAGCAAGTGAAAACACTTCTGCTGGCAACATTACAGATGAGGCTCATATAGAAGTCATAAGGATGGGAGTTTAACATGAGTCATTTTATTACGTCAACTAGCGTAGTTACAGACATAGCACTTACGGTGCCTAATTTATCAGGTGGAACTAACGGAAAAGTAGTTAGAATGAACGGTACTAATCAATGTGTGGACTCATCAAACACAGATACTGTAAGTCAACTAAACACAGTATTAATTAGGATGCATGATGAATTTTTTGCAGCCGGTGTTGTCAGTGGATTTACTGGATTAAATCCAGGTGCTAGTTATTTTTTAGGAACAGCAGGTAATATCACTGCTACCCCGCCCATACCTTCAAGTAGTGTTCGTGTGTTATACTTAGGATTTGCTTTGAATAATACTGATTTGTTGTTTAGACCAGGAACACCTATAACAGGAGCATAATGTGGCAATTATTAACCCGGCTAAACAAGTTTCAATAACTAGTGGATATCTTAACTTACCTATTACAGCCGGTGTAACACCTAACGGATACTGGTATACTTATATACCGGCAAATCCAAGTAATACAAGTTTGGGTGCTGCTATAGTACCATATCGTTGGGACGTACAATTACCATTAGTCGGTGGTGCTAGTTCATTAACTATGAATGGTACAATGCCATTAATTACTGAATCATGGAATGGTACCCCTACGCAGTACCACGGTAGTTCAACAGAATGGATTGGCCCAGGGGTTAATGATGTAACAAACGCACAAGAAGATGATGCGTTTTTCTTTAGCCACTTAGGCACTACAAGTACAAGTCCAAGTAACAACGTCTTCTATTGGGATCGCGCCTTTGAACCATTTGCCGGCACAGATTGGGAATACTATCAGTATCACCAGCATAGCCCTACTTCATATGTAACATACGAAAATGGCCGTCAGACGATAGGTGGTGATGGATGGATCGATCCGGGTGATAAAGCCTACGGATACATGATTTCTACTAGAGTTCGTGTATCTGGTATAGATTATACCAGCGTTATGGCTAGAATTCACACACCTAGCATTGGTGGCGCACACAACTCACACAATGACGTAACACTACCTAGTGTTGCCGATAAAAATTATATGCCTGGTGGTATACTTCGAGGCATAGGTGAAAGATACCATACATTTTATATTACTGCGAACGGTAGTGAGTGGGATTTATTTTCTAGAACCTATACTGACGCATCAGGAAGTTTTACAGCACAAACATATGTAGGAACATTTGATTTTGCTGATCCTAGTTTTAATCCAAGTGCTAACCAACAAAGTCAGTATCCTGTTCGTGCTGGGTGTGGTACTAGTTACGGGGCAAGAATTTATTTCCCTGTTATAATGAATAATGCTACTAGCGGATTCGATTTGGAAATTTGGAGTTTCAACAGTTTAGATACTATTGCAGGTGGAAGTTTAACACGACAAGTTTTATTGTCCGGTGTAAGTCAAAGACCAGATTGTTTCATTGCGCCATATGGGTCATTAGACATTTATATCATAGCAAGTGATATAACAAATGGCGGTACTAATGTCTGGAAATATGATGGAACCACATATACTGACTTAGGAGCATTTTTAACTAATAGTTCCAGTGAACCATTACGTGTACATGGTTTTGAATTTAATACACAAGATTTTAAATTTTATGCGTTATTAAGTGGAACTGCCGCAGGCGGAGGATCATACACTGGTTCTGGGTTATATACATTTGAGTTAGATGATCCTTTCTTAGGATACTCACACTTAGATTATGATTATACCAATAACAGTTATGTTAAGCGTAATCCATTAGAAACTGGATATTTAGCATATGATAATTTACAAGGCACAATTACAAGAGTAAATGCCACTGAACCTCAGGCTATTGGTGCTAATACAAATATATTAACTTATACTTCACCTAGTAATCAATGGTATAATAGAAAACAAGTTGGATTCGGTGGAAAAGATTTTTACTATCATACAATTACATTGCGTGATGGTCGTAGATTTGCCGTAGGTCAAGTTGTTGACAATCCACAAAACAGAGGTATACCAGGTTCAGGTGATTTTCTAATCAGTATATACTCGCCTGATTTGTCTACTAACTATAACTTTGCTGCTGGTACTACCGGTGACGATTATTTAACTGGTGTATGGCAAAGTCAATCTAGTACTAAAGTTTGGATGACAGGTTATTGTAAAGGCGCGGTAGTTCCATACGGAGATATCTGGGTACACGGATGGTGTAGAAATTTAAGTGACGGTGGTAATGCTATGGAGTACACTGACATTGCCATTGATAGTCAAGGCAATGTATATTGTGTAGGATCACATGTTGCGGGTTGGTTGATAGTAACAAAATACGATAAAAATTATGTAATACAGTGGCAAAAGCGTATAGGTGATGATACTAGTTTTAGCGATATAGGTACTGGTATCACAGTTGATAGTAATGACAACATATATGTGACTGGTAGTACCGAAGAAACAGGAAGTGGATTAACTGATGCTTTGCTCATCAAATTAAATTCAAGTGGCGTGATACAATGGGCTAGAACATATGGAAACGCAAGTGCTAATTCAGCAAGTGCTATATGTAAAGTTACAAAAAGTACCACAGACTATATAATTTTATCTATAATTACAGGAACTGATACCATATTTTTAGTCACTGACACTAGTGGTAATATAATAGAACAGAATCTAGTTAATAATTTAGTAGTTAATCGTGTAAGACATAATCAATCGACTCCTACAGGAGGCAGATTTTTATTTGCAGGAACAGACGGATCCACATCTAGTAAATTTGGAATGTGTGAGGTATCTAGTTCATCAGGTAGAATGGTACAATGGGTACAATCAATCACTGGTCTAGATACAATCATAGCATACGACATAGCAAATACCGATGCCGCTAGTAGCGGATTGGGAGCAGGATATGCTATTTGTGGTAGCGATGGCACACGTGGTTTCGTCAGCAAAGTATCAGTAGATGAAGTTGCAGGAGTTTATACTGTTTCAAGTGTATGGCAGAAAAATTTAGCAACAAGCATATTCAAAGCCATGCATGTTAGTCCGTATATTGATACTACAAGATACATTTATGCTGTAGGAACTACAGATAGTTCAGGTATAGCCCCAATGGGTATGTATGAGGGATTAATGACTAAATGGGCAGTCAGTGACGGCTCATTAGTATTCCAAAATGTATTTGGTCATGACATGGACGAACAGTGGGTAGGTGTTATACCTGACTTCACTGGTCGTAATATAATAGCAGCCGGTTGGAGTGAAAGTCATAGTGATAGCAGAGATGCTATATTTTTTAGATTTGATAAGCATGGATTTGGTACTGGAGTCTATAATCTAACAGAAACAGGAACCTCACCTTATTATTATAATCCATGTTTATTATTAGTCACTACAAATACAAATACCATAGGATCGTTAGTTGCTCCAATAGATTTTGACCCATTATATACTCCTACTGTCTATAATCCTTTCATAGAAACTAGTGATTATCTACCAAGAGATTTCGACGGAGCATTTGGTCCAGAAGGTGCGTTTACATTTATTATTGCGTATCTAGATTTAGAATTATTACAAACTTGGTTGAACGGCCCTACATACAGAGAAGCAGTAATGAGTGGAGAACAATTAATATATTTCGATGATGTTAGTGTTCTTGGCGGATTCTATCAAGTTGCTACAGTTGGTGATGGTAATACTGACGATGGTAGTATTTTCGGGTATGATGTTATAGAACATTCTAATGGTAAAATATATGCCACAGGTTCAACTTCTGGGAATGTGGGGAAAAATAATACAGGGTCTACGGGTGTCTATGACTATATTTTAGTAGAACTAGATCCAGTTACTGGTGACATGGAATTCTATCAGAATGGCAGCCTAAGAGATGAAGAAACATACGCATTGACTGAATTAAGTAATGGTAAAATAGCATATGTGGGTAGAACCACAGGTGATTTAGGTAGTCCTAATGAAGGCGGATATGACATATTCTTGGGTATCTTTGATCCAGTCACTGAATTAAGCACATATTATAGTATTGGTAGTGGTTTAGATGATGCGGCAGTAAACGTACACGATTTAAATACAGGTAGTAATGAAATGGCAATCGTGTATTTCACATATGGTAGTTTGACACCTACTCCTAATTCAGGAAACCAAGACTTGGGAGTAATAAAATTTAATTATTCTACAAATACTTGGGGCACCGCATGGCAAACTGGCTCGACTACCAGCGAATTATACTTACAACAAGGTAAACCTAGCGCACTTATTAGTAATAATCGTATAGCAATTACTACTAGTTCTGTTGGAGTATTCGCAGATGACGCGGTTACATATGGATATCTTGATGTATGCGTAGCAATTTTAGATTTTATAACAGGTGAATGGGTTAAAAATCAGATAGGTACTACTGCCAACGAAATTGCTAGTAGCCTTAGTGCTTTCGGCGATACATTATTGATTGGTGGAAACCAAGGTGGATCATTCACAGATGATATTGATGCTATATTTGTAGAATATGATGCCCTTGAAAGCGTAGTTGGCATAAAGAGCAGTATTTAAAATTTTGATAAATATTAAAATGACTAATAAAAAATTTATTACAGAAGGTTTAGACTTTCATGACATGGAAGGTCAACTTATTCCTACAGTCACTGTAGACGAATATGCTGCCAAAATGGGTAAAGATAAAGATATTGTTACACTTACCTTTATTGTAAAATCTGAACAATGTGCTAACGATTTAGTAGATTGGTTTGAGAGAGGTTACGATTTTGTACTAGATGCTAGCGTAAGTGAAGGTGAATTCGAAGTAGGAAAATGGTTAGTATTCGTAGAAATGAACCGTAGATCCACTGTACCTAGTAGGATTATGGAACTATTAAGTGATTTAAAAACACTAACAAATTTAAAAACCACTGAGTGGACTGTTCAAGTCGATGATGAAGACTACGATGCCGACGAAGATGTGTTGAAACAAGTAATTTCATTAAATCCAACCAAATATAAAATGGACAAAGAGAGTGAAGAAGAATTAAATGAAATGCGTGAAATGGCTGGATTAGATAGAAAAAACATTTATCAAAAAGATAATGAAATTTTAGATTTTATTAGTAAAGCAGGAATCTAACATGGCTAGAACTATATTACCAAAAAAAGCATATGCTGAAATACCTATCGCTACGGATGATGAAGCATTAACACAGTTGATAAGAGATCCTTCAATATCACAATTCCCACAAAATTCTAGTGTAGATAATTATTATAGTAATGTTTCACATTCAGTTAATGGATTTGAACAGCAGCAACAATATATGCCTCAGCAACAGTTATATACTACTCCAGCAGAATATAACGCAGCATCGAATGCTGAAGTTCTAGTAAAACATAGTAAAGAAAGTTCAGACTGGATCAATCGTAGATGGCGCCCTGCTATGGGTTGGATGTATATGGTTGTATGTATTTTTGATTTCATCTTGTTCCCTATTATGTTTACTGTTGTACAATTTTGGGAAACACAGGCTGCTAATGATGCGTTTCGTCAATGGCAACCAGTAACACTAATGGGCGCCGGACTATTTCATATGGCTATGGGTGCTGTACTAGGTATCGCGGCGTATGGTAGGACGAAGGAAAAACTAGAAGGCGCTACCAAGAATTAAATATTGACATATAGCAACTTTTTTGCTATTATCAATTAATGGACCATTATACTACGCTCGGGGTGAGCAAAACTGCCAGCCCAGAAGAAATTAAAAAGGCTTATAGAAAATTAGCAAGCCAACACCATCCAGATAAGGGTGGTGATACTGTTATGTTTCAGAAAATCGAAGAAGCATATAGAACATTAAGTGATCCCAATTTAAAAGCACAATACGATAATCCAGCACCTGGTCCTGGCGGGTTTCCCGGAGGATTTCATTTTCATTCTGATCAGTTTAATATTCATAGTATCTTTGAACAAATGTTTGGTCAACAAAATTTTGGGCAACAACATAGATCAAATAAACAAATTTTTAGAACAATTCTAAACGTAACGTTAGACGATGTATATTATGGAAAAACCAAACTGTTAAAAATACAAACTCAAAAAGGGATGAGTGTTATAAATGTAGAAATTCCAAAAGGTATACCGGATAATGGACAGGTAAAATATGACAATCTAATTGAAAATGCTATTTTATTAGTTGAGTTTAGAGTAAGCCCGGATTTAAAATTTGAGCGTAGGGGAAATGATTTAGTGTGTAACCACCAAATATCAGTATTAGATTTAATCGTAGGCTCTACATTTGAATTTACAACAATGTCTGGTAAAACTTTAGAAGTAAATATAGCACCTAAAACTCAACCTTATATGCAATTAAAAATTCCAGGGCATGGTATGCCCATATATGGATCTCATGTATTCGGAGACCAAATCATTTTACTCAAGCCATATATGCCTAGTATAATAGACAAAGATATAACTGACAGCATTTTACGTTTTAAGAACACAATAAATAACCAAAAGGAAACAGAATGACCAACTCACCTGAAATTGAGTCGATTATTGAACAAGCAATAAATTACGCAAAAGATAAAAATCATCAATACTGTACTTTAGAACATCTATTATTGGCTTTGATTAATCATAAGCCTTTTAAAAAGAGCCTGGTAACGTTTGGAGTAGATTTTGAAGGATTAGAAAATGAATTGACCGCTTACATCGATAGTTTACATGCTATTCAGGCATCTAAACCTGACTCTGTTCCACGGAAAACCGTTAGCCTTGAGCGTGTTATGAATCGTAGTGTAACTCAAGTTTTGTTTACTGGTCGTAGACAAGTTACTACTATAGATTTATATTTGAGTATTGCTGCTGAAGGCAATAGCCATGCTCATTATTTCTTGTTAAAATACGGTATTAACAAAAACGAATTTGTTGTTCACTGGCAGAAGACTTATAAAGGAGCTGATTTTTCATCTACGCTCTCAGAAAATCAAGCAGATGAAATTTTAGAAGAGTATACTACTAATCTAACAAAGCTAGCACAGGAAGACAGGCTTGAGCCTGTCATTGGGCGTAGTAAAGAACTTGACGATATTATAAACGTATTGGCAAAGAAATTTAAAAGCAATGTGTTAATGGTGGGAGATCCAGGTGTAGGTAAAACAGCTATTGTCGAGGGTCTGGCGCAGGCATTGGTTAAAAACGAAGTGCCAGAATTTTTATTAGACCATCAATTATACTCATTAGAGATCGGTAGTTTGCTGGCAGGCAGTAAGTATAGAGGAGACTTTGAAGAAAAAGTTAAGGCAGTACTTGAAGCACTGAATACCAAGAAAAAGAGCATACTTTTTATTGATGAAGCACATACTATGCAAGGATCGGGTAGTAGTAATAGTGGATCAATCGACTTTGCTAATATGATCAAGCCAGCTATCACCAAAGGCAATTTAAAATTAATTGCTAGTACAACCTGGGAAGAATTTTACGAAAGTTTCGAGAAGGATCGTGCACTTATGCGTAGGTTCTATAAGATTGGTATTGACGAACCTAGCTATGATAGCACTGTAAAGATTTTGTCTGGGTTGGCAGCACGACTTAATGAATTTCATAATGTAGATATCACTGACGAGGCTGTAGTAGCTTCAGTAGATTCTGCTACACGATACATTCATGATAGAAAAAATCCTGATAAGTCTATTGACTTATTGGATAGTGCCTGTGCTAAACAAAAGGTGTTGGGTAATGTAGACGCAATAATCACTAAAGATCATATCTATGATCAAGTTGAAAAGTTTACCGGCGTTCCTGCTGATAAGTTAAAAGGAAATAATCTAGAAAATATAAGAAATCTAGAGGTCAATGTTAAGAGCAAATTGTATGGACAGGACGCTACGTTAGAAGATGTTTTAGAGCGTATCTATGTTTCATTTGCTGGTATCGGTAATGAAAATAAACCTATTGCTAGTTTCTTATTCTTAGGTCCTACAGGTACGGGTAAGACCGAATTAGCTAAACTATTAAGTAAAAATCTTGATATGCCATTACTTAAGTATGACATGTCAGAGTATGGTGAAAAACACAGTGTTAGTAGTTTGATAGGTCCTCCTCCTGGTTATGTAGGTTTCGGAGATAGCCAAGTACAGGGCGGTAGATTGATCAGTGATTTGAGCAAAAACCCACACAGTATTATGCTGTTTGACGAAGTTGAAAAAGCACATCCCGATATTTTCAACATTTTCTTACAAATGCTTGACGAAGGAACAATAACTGGCAGCAATGGTAAAAAAGTTACGTGTAAAAATTCTATTATCATCATGACCAGTAATTTGGGAAGTAGTGACAATGACAGAAATAATATTGGTTTCGGTAGTCAAGAAAAAACGGGTGAAGATGATAGGGCATTGAAAGAGTTTTTTAAACCTGAATTCAGAAATCGCCTAGATTTAGTTTGTAAGTTTGATAAACTAGACACGCTGGCAATTAAGAAAATCGTTATAAAATTTACTGAAGACTTGAAAAAGAGCCTACAAGAAAAGCATAATATTAATCTAACAATGACAGAAGAATTGATAGAGCATTTGGCTCATGTAGGGTATGATAGTAAAATGGGAGCCAGACCACTTTCTAGAAAAATTGATGAATTGATTAGAGTTCCATTGAGTAAAAAAATATTGTTCGAACAAATTAAGAACAGTACCATCTCTTGTTCTATCGATAAAAACAAAGATGTAGTTTTTAATGTGGCTACAAAAATTACTGCTAAGGTTAATAATGATGGCATCATTACCGTTGATTAATAGAGATAATTTATTTTATAATAAGTTTGAGTATCGGGCTAGATTTAAAATTGTAGGTGCTTATCTATTATACCACAAAACTAAAAATCTATCAAGGAAACATATAAGCCCACACATCGACAAAAACGAAGTTAACACCGTTATTCAAAACTTACCTTTATTGAACATCATCAATACTTGGATAATTGACCACAAAACCTCGCATGAATTGTGTTCAAGGATTGAAAGAAATACTCTTTCGATTTATAGTAATGATTTGCCAATATTGGAAGAACTGAATAACATTATACCTTCTGTAATAGAAAAAGTAGTTTACAGTAAACAAGTAGGGGTAAAAACTTTTGTTAAAGAACCTAAACATAAATTTAGAGTTTATTTTAAGAGTAAAAAAGTAAATTTTGAAACAAGAGAAAATATAAAACAAATCTTAGAAAATAATCAAAAATTATACCCTAGCGGTTCTTTATCAAGGTGGTTATCTAATGAATGTCGCCATTGGCAAAAAAAGTATTTAAGTTCCTGCTATTGTATAGATTATGACGATGAAAGTACTATCAGCTATTTGTCATTAATGCTCAATGACATATTAGGTCATTGTTATAAATTAGAAAAACGGCAAGATACTACATAATATGATAAATACTCTATTAGGAGTATTTTTTCATGGCAAAAATCGTTGAAGAATCTATTGTCATTAAACTAAGTAAATTAGTCAAGACAGGAGAAAAAGAAGGAAAAGAAAAAATGGCTAACTCAGAGATTGTTGCTGCGTTAGAGCAAGTAGCACAAGAGTTGGTAGGCGATGGTGTTATTGTTGAAGTAGAAGGCGGAAAATGAGCCAAAATACAACATTGATAATGTTGCCGGAAATTTCCTACGTTAATCCGGGTAATGGTGCTCCATACACTGTAACTGGTAACACACAGCCAGCGGCAGCATATTATTTAGGTAACCGTGACCTACAAACAGTTAATATGAAACTGTCTAATTGTACCGGTAATATTGTAATTGAAGCAAGTTTAGCTACCGCCCCTTCTGTAAATGACTGGTTTCAAGTATACTTACTTGAAGCTAATGCCAATGCTACACCTAATTCAGCTCCACAATTAGCAAGTAACGCTAGTTCCTATACAAATATTGAAGGTAATTTTGTCTTTTTAAGAGCAAAAGTAGAAGATTTTGCAGGCGGCACGGTTCAATATATTAAATTAAGTTATTAAAATGAGAGCATTTGAAATACTACAAGAATCATTAGATGAGGGCGTGAACGATCCTCATATATTCAAGTGTATTTTCTTATTTGGACCCATGGGCGCTGGCAAAAGTACTATTGCTAGGCCATTACTAAGTCACACCGGACTGCGTAGTGTGAACTTAGATAACTTTAATGAAATGTTCATTAAGAAAGGTCAAGCACCTTCTGGATATCTATCGCCAGATCAACTAGAACGTAGTTGGGAGTTAACTCAAAAACAACAAACTAATTTTATTGATGGTAGATTAGGTGTAATAATCGACGGATCTGGTAGAAATCCTAACACCGCAGTATCTGTGATAGAAAAACTTATGCCATTAGGCTATGATTTCATGATGATATTCGTTGATGTAAGTATGCAAACCAGCGTAGCCAGACAAAAAGCCAGAGCAGACAAGCAACGCCAGCAATGGGGTACTGGTAGAGAAGTAGACGCAAAAACTGCCCAAGAGACTTATCAACAGGTAAAAAATAATTTAGGTAAATATAGTGCGTACTTCGGTCCTCAAAGATTTGTCTACATTAATAATGAAACTACACCTAATTTAGTAGAACCAACTAAAAAAGTAGATGCATTTTTAAATGCTCCTGTTACTAACCCTGAAGCGTTACAATGGATTCAATCTCAAAAAGGTGGTCAACAGGTTAGTTCAAAACAACAACAGCAACAGCAAGCACTAAGTAGTAGAGAAGCCGCACTAAATAAATACAAAGAAAAAAATCCTAGTCGTAGGTCCTTTGCTAATCCTAATGATTACAATTTGCCTGCATCACAAAGTAATAAAGCAAAATATCCAACACCTGCAGGCAATGCTTCAGGATTTAAAAATTGGTCAAACACAGTAAAGGAGTAGCAAGTGAGTACCGAACTTTTTAGAAAATACATTGATATTATAAATGAGGCAGAAGAAGTGGCTCAAGCAAACTCTGCTGTGCCACAACAAGACGTAGCAAATGCGTGGACTCAGAATAAACAAAAAGCAAAAATGTTTATAAAAAATGTTCCTGTAGCATTGTTAACCGCAGGTAATATACCAGAAAAATATATACCATTGGCTCAGCAAGAAGCTGGTAAAAGAGATCAAACATCGTATAGTCCTGAAAAATTCAATAATGGATTGTTGATATTTCAAGCTCCTAAACCAGGTAAAGGAGAAATTTACATATCAGATAAGAGCAACATGGCTAACTATATGCCTTATAAGGGAACTATAACTCCTGCTCTATCTGAATACCTAAATAGTTTTGGTGTAGATGGAAGTTCGACTAAATTATATGTGAAGAAAGCATTAACTCCTATGATACCTGCAAGTTTGTTGGGTCTTGAGGGGAAAAGAATTCAAACTTCTTGGGGCGACCAAGCAGTCGATAAGGGCGCTTTCTTAACACAAGAGGCTAATGGTCATACTTATTGCGTTAATCCTGATGACCAAGGACTTCCAATTGGATATGTTCCGGCGCGATAAAATTTAAAAGGAAAAGAAATGAACTCAGTAGATCAATTAAAAGAGCAATTTGAAGCAGCAGTAAAAGAGCATGAAAAATTCATGAAGGGTAATAGTGCTGCAGGTACACGTGCCCGTAAAGCACTAGGTGAGTTAGCAAAATTATGTAAGACAATTCGCAACGAAGTCACCGAAGAAAAGAATGCTCGTAAAGAAGCAAAAGAAGCAGGTAAGTAAATGAAACAAATCGTCGTTATGCCGGGAGGCTTTCACCCATTTCATGCAGGTCATTATGCTCTGTATAAAAGCGCAGTAGAGGCCTTTCCTAATGCCGACGTTTATGTTGCTGCTACTAATGACCAGAAAGCAAGACCTTTCCCTTTTGAAATAAAAGAAAAGTTAGCCAAATTGGCAGGTGTTGCTCCTGGTCGTTTCGTACAGGTTACTAGCCCCTTTAAAGCAAATGAAATCACTAGTCAATACGATCCCAACGAAGATGCGTTGATATTTGTACGTAGTGAAAAAGATAAGAACGAAAGTCCTAAACCAGGTGGAACAAAGAAAGACGGAAGCCCTAGTTACTTTCAACCTTGGACAGGTGAAAATTTACAACCCTTCAGTAAACATGCCTACATGGCATACTTACCCACTGTAGAGTTTGGTCCTGGTATACGTAGTGCCACAGAAATTCGTAATGCGTGGCCTAATTTAAATGATAGACAAAAGACTGCTATGGTAATGAGTCTATATCCAGTTACTCAAAAGAATCCTAAATTAGCAAAGAATGTAGTTCAAATGCTAGATATTGGTATGACTGGCGGTGAGTCAACTAATGAAGCAGCCAATCCTGCACAGCAAGCGGCTATAGCAATCTCAATGAAGAAGGCTCATAAAAAGCCTAAGGTAAACGAAGACTACTTAGACGAAAATTAATTCAGTCTCTCTACGACAAGTAAATAATCATAACATTATGAGGATTACATGTCAGAAGAAAAAACAGTTCCAGTAGAAAAAGTTCAAGAGCTTGCCGAGCAACAACAAGAACAGCCCGCGCAACAAAATCAAGTACA
>JACCDO010800638.1_pt1 | contig 15339 bp, 13 predicted proteins | sample 7446101 | NCBI WGS metagenome assembly JACCDO01 (sample SAMN15323440, study PRJNA562643) | freshwater metagenome | isolation source: river surface water | place: USA:Blue River Watershed | collected 2017-08-16
CACGCGGAGCGTGCACGACACGGCGTTGAGCAGCGGATCCCCCGAGGTCGAGCGCAGCGTGTTCTGGCCGCCGACCGGAATCAGCATCGTGTAGGTCTCGCCCGCCTGGAACCCGAAGAAGCTCTGCGAGCCCTGAGTCAGGACCTGCGGCTTGAACTCCACGATGTTCTGGTTGACGAGGAACTGGCCCACTGGCTCAGCGCCCGACGCCGTGCGGAACTGAATCGTCGACGTATCGACGAAGCGCGGATCGATCGGCTGGCTGAAACGCAGCACGATGTTCTCGTTCTGCGCGATGTCCGTGATCTCGCACGCAATGACCGAGCTCGCGTTGGACGAGTTCGACGTGCGGCATCCCAAGCTGCATGCCTCGAGGCAAACGAAGTCAGCGGCAGCGCCACTGCACAGGCTGTTCACGCGCGCGTCCGAGGTCGACGTTCCGCCGCCCGAGCAGGCTGCGAACGCCAGCGACGCTCCGATCAGGAGCGACCTGGAGGCGAGGGCGCGAATAGAGCTGCCACCAAACGTGCGGGCGACGGAGAGTCGGGAATGCATCGAGTGCCTCGAAATCCGTATCGACAAGGGACTAGGGTTGCCGCGTTGCGAGCGAGCCAGAGGGGAGACGGCCCGCGAGAGGGGTCGCGCATGCTAGCACAAACGGTTCGGACGCGAACAGTTCCGTAGCCATGGATGCAGGACGAACGGCGCACCGTAGCTCGGTGCATCGCAAGCTGCCAGGACTAGGGAACTGGGTACGCATACCGTCTCGAAGACCTCTATCGCGCATCGGATGGCCCCAGGATGAGGCCGTTTGACCTGGGGTCGCGTCAAGTTCCATGCCGCCCGCGGATCGATCTGCGGCCAGCCCCATCACCGACCGTGCAAATGGCCCCGTGCCATCGAGGAACCACCCCCCCACCCATTCCCCAGCGACCGTCGCTTGGTCCGCCGTTGGATCGACACCGAACAACATCCTCGACGCAACTGTGCGGGATCGAACACCACCCGACCCCAGACGGTCGTCCATCGCGGCCTTGGTGACCCAATGCCCGCATGTGGCTAGCCTGCGCCACTCATGTCGACCCCCTCCTCCCCGACTCGCACCATGCTGGGCGCCCTTCTCGCCGTCGGCGTAGTCGGCATCGGCTACCTCCAGTCCCGCACGGCCGCCGAGTTGAACGCCCTCCGCCTCCAGGCCACCGAGCGCAGCGCGGCAGAGGCCGCGTTCCGTGACTCAGCCCAGGCGACCCTGGATCGCATCAACGCAGAGATCTCGCGCATGCGCGTCGAGCAGCGCGTCGGCGGACAGGGCCCCAAGGCGTTGCTCGAGATGTTGCGCATCCACGCCGACACGCTCGTGAATGCGCGCGCCACCGCGCCAGACTTCCAGAACGCGCAGGAGCAGATGCGCGGGGTCATGCGTGCGTTCGCGGCCATCGGCGAGGACGGGGTCGCCCCGCTGCGTCGCCGGTTCGACGAACTCGACCCGAAGTCGAGTTTTGATGAACTCCGCTGGATCCTCGAAGCGCTGATCCAGTGCGACCCCGACAAGGGCAAACAGCTCACTGTGCAAGTGCTCGAGGGCCGCCAGAAGCCGAGCCCGCGACTGCGGTGGGCGGCTGCGGACTTGCTGCAGCGCACGGACAAGCCGCTGGCCCAACGGACGCTGCGCCAAGTCCTGCTGACCGAGACCAGCCGCGGCGTCGATCCAGACCGCGCATCGGTCTACAACCTGCCGATCCTCGATCCTGCAGCGGTGGCGGCGACGGGGTTCTTCAACTTCGTGATCCACTACCTGCGCACCGAGGACCCGCAGGCCGAGGAGACGCTGCTGCAAGTGCTGACGCGACCGCAGCAGGACATCGCGACGCTGCAAGAGACGATCGAAGCGCTCGGCGGAATGAAGAGCGCCCGCGCGCAAAAGCGCATCGAGGAGCTCTATGAGCACCCGCCAGGCGCGCAGCAGAACCCGCTGTTCCTCAACAAGTGCCTCGACGCACTCGTCGCGATTCGCGGCAAGGACAGCAAGCCCTGGCTGCAGCAACAGCTCGCAAAGGCCGAGCACGAACTCGTCACGCAACACATCGATCGCCTGCTGCAGGAAATCGAACACGGCAAGAAACCAGTCCAACAAAGCGCCGTGACTCCCGGCGAAGCCCCGCAGGGCGCGCCGTCGCCCACGCAAGGCAACGGCAAGTGATCGAGCCGATGCGCGCGTTTGACACGCACTGCCATCTCGGGCTCGATGACCGCGGCGACCCACGCGAAGAGCACGCGCGCGCAATTGCCAACGGAGTGACGGACTTCGTGCTCGTCGGCATCGACCTCGCGACGTCCGCGGCGGCGCGCGACCTAGCCCGCACGCTTCCCGGCGCACGTTGGAGCGCGGGATTGCATCCCAACGACAGCAAGCAGTTCGACGCAGAATGGCCCGGCATCGCAGCACTCGCGCGCGAACCCGACTGCGTGGCGCTTGGCGAAACCGGGCTCGACTTCTTCCGCGACCACGCAACGCGCGAGGAGCAAGAACGATCGCTGCACGCGCACATCGAACTCGCGCGCGAGCGATCGCTGCCGCTGATCTTCCACTGCCGCGACGCGATGGATGCGTTGCTCACGCTGCTCGCGCGCTGCGCACCCGTTCGCGGCGTCATGCACTGCTTCTCGGGAACCAAGGACGACGCGCTGCGCGCAGTCGACCTCGGGCTGCACATCTCATTCGCGGCGCCGATCACCTACCCGAAGAACGCAGGCCTGCGCGAAGCCGCGGCCGCAGTGCCCGAAGATCGATTGCTCGTCGAGACCGACGCGCCGTTCTTGCCGCCGCAGGGACGACGCGGGCAACGCAACGAGCCCGCATTCGTGCTGGAGACGCTGCGCGCGCTCGCGATCGCGCGCGATTGCTCGATCGAGCAGGCGGCGCTCGTCACCCACCGCAATGCATGCGCACTGTTCGCGCGCGCGAAGTGACTCGACAAAAACGCAGAAGGGCCGCCCGTTGGGGCAGCCCTCCTGCAGCACAGATCGTGCGTGAGCGAACCGGCGAACCGGCTCAGTTCACGACGGTCCAGATCTCGCCGTCGTTGCCGGCGATGTTCGACGCAACGCCAGCGGCCATGCCGGTCGCCGTGCTGTTCGGGTCGAACGCGGCGTCAAACGTCGGGGCGAGCGTGCCCGCGCCGTTCGGAGCGCCGTAGGTCGTCGTCGTGTTCTTGCTGGCCAGAACGTCGCCGCTCTGGTTGATGAAGAACACGCGCTTGCCCGAGTTGCCGAACGAGCTCGGCCACGCGTAGCAGCACCACAGGACTTCAGCCTGGCCGGCCGCGATCGACGCGCCAGCGGCGCCACCGGTCGCGTTCTCCGCCGTGCCCTGCGCCGTCGTGTCCGGGAGGTACATCTGGAAGATGTAGCCCGAACGCGTGACGCGGCTCGTGTCGACGTTGCCGAACGCGTTGCTCAGCACGGGCGGCGTGATCGTCGCCGTGCCGACACCGCCGGCTTCGTCGTTGCGGACGGCGTCAGCGCCGGACAGCTCACCGAAGAAGCCGTACTCGCCCTGGCCGTTGTTGTTGCAATCGATGACACCCGACGCCTGGCACTGGGCCTGGGCGGACGAGATGTTCTTCAGCGTAGCGATCGCAGCCGATTCGTTGGCATTGAGGCGTGCGCTGAGGAGGTTCGGAATCGCGATGCTCGCGATGATTGCGATGATCGCCACGACGATCATCAGCTCGATGAGCGTAAAGCCCTGTTCGCGCTTGTTCATGTTGGTTCCCTGACTGCCCTGTTGTTGCGGGAGCGATGGCTCCCTGGTCACTGTCTTCCCTTCGGACAATTCGATCAGCGGACTGGAGCCGCTGCGCTCGAATCGACCAGTTGCCGGTAGCGCGCGTCCTCGGCGATCGCCTGCCAGGCGGCCGGATCCTCGCGGACCAGACGCCTCATCTCGGCAGGCGCAGCGTTGGCTGCGCGTTCGAACAACTGGAGTGCGGTATCGGCGTCGCCCTCCGCCAACTTGAGGCGGGCGCGACGACCGTCTGCAATCGGGACCGCGCTGGATGCGCGAGCCCAAGCAGCATCGGCTTCGGCGTTGGCGCCGAGCGACGCATAAACGTCACCCGCTTGCAGCCATGCCACGGGGCGATCCGAGCGCATGACGGCCGTCAGCAGCTCGAATGCACGCGAACGCGACTTCGCGTTTTCCGCGTTCTCGTTGCGCGACATCGACGCTGCGATTTCTGCGCGCTCCAGCATGCACTGCTCGGCATAGCCGCCTGTCATGAGCGGCTGGGCGGCATCGAGCACGGACATCGCGTCCTGCAACTTGCCGCTGCGACGCAGCATGCGCGCTTCGTTGAACGCGAGCACGGCGCGTTGCTCGTCTGAGCAATCCGGCATCGATTGCGCGCGGCGATAGTGCGCGGCCGCATCGACGTAGTCGCCACGCAAGCTCTTCGCGAATCCCTCGAACTCTGCGAGCACGGCGCTCGCTTGGTCACAACGCAGTGCAATCGTGATGTCGCGCTCTGCGGCCGCGAGCATTTGCTCGCGCGCAGGCACGGGCTTGCCGTCGCTGTCAGTTGCGGGGATCGAGTTCGCTAGCCGCAGGTTGGCGTTGATCTGCGAGAGCAACTGGCCGAACTCCGGCAATGGCTCCCAGCAGAACCGAGACCACAGCAGGGCGCCACCGATCGGAACCGCGATGCCGTAGAGCAGCGCGCGACGCCAGTCGAACTGCATTGCCATGACGATCAGCCGCCCGCGAGCTTTTCTTGCAGCTTGAAGATCGGCAGGAACACCGCCAGCACGATGCCGCCGACGATCACGCCCATCACGGCAATCATGATCGGCTCGATCATCGAGGTCAGGCCCTTCACTTCGGCCTCGACCTGCTGGTCATAGAACTCGGCGATCTTCTCGAGCAGCGCATCGAGCGCGCCCGAGCGCTCGCCGATCGACATCATCTTGACGACCATCGGCGGGAACACGTCGGACTTGGTGAACGGCTCCGACAGGCTGTCGCCGTTGCGCACGCTGTCGCGCGCGGAGTCAACGATCGACGAGATCACGCGATTGCCCGCGGTCTGCGACACGATCTCCATCGCGCCGAGGATCGGCACGCCGCTCTTCACGAGCGTCGAGAACGTGCGCGCGAAGCGCGACAGCGCGACCTTCTTGAAGAGCACGCCGAAGACCGGCAGCTTCAGCACGAACGCGTCCTTCAGGTATTCGCCGCGGTCCGTTTGCACCGCGAGCTTGAGCCCGACAAACGCGCATGCCATCGCGCCGAACACGGCATACCAGTAGTCCTTCATGAAGAAGGCGATGTCCATGATCATGACCGTCAGGCCGGGCAGCTCGACTTCCAGCGAGTCGAACACGGGCTTGAACGACGGCACGATGCCAATCATCAGGAAGCTCGCGATACCGAACACGAGCACGAGCGAGATGACGGGATACGTCATCGCCGACTTGATCTCGGAGCGCAGGTGCGCGGCGGCTTCCAGGTACTCCGCAAGACGCGACAAGATCACGTCGAGCTGACCCGACACCTCGCCGGCGCGGATCATGCTCACATAGATGTGGCTGAAGACCTTCTTGTGCTGCTCCATCGCCTTGCTGAGGTCCGAGCCCGAGCGGATGTCTTCGACCACCTTGTCGAGACAGAACGCAAAGCCCGGCGACTCCGCCTGATCCGCGAGGATCTCCAGCGCCTCGAGCATGGGGATGCCTGCGCTGAGCATCGTGGAGAGCTGGCGAGTGAACACCTCAAGCTCGCCCTTCTTGACCGAGGACTTCTTGGCGAGCGTGCGGCTCATCTTGCCGGACTTCTGCTTCTTGCCGCCGAAGAGGCCGCCACCGCCACCGCTCTTCTGGATGTCGAGCGGAGTCAGGTTGCGACGCCGCAGATCTGCAACGACGTCGTTCTGGGTCTCGGCAGACATCGATCCCTTGACCGTCTTGCCGGTCTGGTCGCGGGCTTCGAATTTGAACGTGCTGGCCATGTTCCCCTCGTCCTTCTCGCTAGTTCCGTGTGGTTCGGTCAGTTCCTGCGTCGGCATCGCCGACGCAGCGGCATCAGTCGGCCATCGTCACGGCTTCGACTTCTTGCAAACTCGTCTTGCCGCGCGCTGCGTTGAGCAGGCCGCAGCGGCGCAGCGTCAGCATTCCTTCTGACAGCGCCTGCTTCTTGATGTCGGCAAGGTGCGCGCGCTCTACGACCATGCGGCGGATTGGCTCCGTCATGCGCATCGTCTCAAGGATCGCGAACCGGCCCTTGTAGCCGTTGTTGCAACGCGGGCACCCGGCGGGCTCATAGAGCTCCATCGGCTGCGCGAGGTCTTGCTCAAGGAAGCCCAGCCGAAGCAGAGCATCCTTGGGCAGATCGACCTTCTTCTTGCAGTGCGGACACAGCTTGCGACCCAGTCGCTGCGCTGCGATCAGCTGCGTGCTGCTCGCAACCATGAACGGATCCATGCCCATGTCCACCATGCGCGTGATGGTCGACGGCGCGTCGTTGGTGTGCAGCGTGCTGAGCACGAGGTGGCCCGTGAGCGCGGCCTTGACCGCGATCTCAAGCGTCTCGTGGTCGCGGATTTCGCCGAGCAACACGACGTCCGGGTCCTGACGCAGGATCGAACGCAGCGCCGCGGCGAACGTGAGCCCGCCCTTTGGATTCACGGGCACCTGATTGATGCCTTCGAGCGTGTATTCGACCGGGTCTTCGACGGTGACGAGGTTGATGTCCGGCGACGCGATATGGCGCACCGCGGAATACAGCGTCGTCGACTTACCGGAGCCCGTGGGTCCCGTGACGAGGATCATCCCGTAGGGCTGCGCGCAGGCCCACAGGTAGTCCTCCATCGAGCGCGGCTCGAAGCCGAGCGACTTGATGTCGAGCGCGAGGTTGCTCGAGTCGAGCACGCGCATGACGGTCTTCTCGCCCCACACAACCGGCAGCACCGAGATACGGAAGTCGATGGCCTTGTTGCCGACGCGCATCTGGCACTTGCCGTCCTGCGGCTTGCGCTTCTCGGCGATGTCCATCTTCGCCATGATCTTGATGCGCGAAGTGATGTTGTTCTGCATGCGCTTGGGCAGCTCCATCACCTCGGCGAGGGAGCCATCCTTGCGGTAGCGAACGATCACGCGCTTCTCGAACGGCTCGATGTGGATATCGCTCGCGCCCTGATTACAGGCGTCGAGGATGATCTTGTTGACGAGCTTCACGACCGGCGACTCTTCGTCGCTGATCGCCGACATGTCGGCGGAGTCTTCTTCGCCGCCAGCGTCCTTGAGCTCGAGGTCCGCGTCGTCGAACGACTGCAGGATCTCGCCGACCGAATCGCTGTCCTGCTGGTACGCGCGATCGAGGATCTTCTCGATCTCCTCCGCAGTGCTCACGACAGGGCGCAACTGACATCCCGTGATGATGCGGATGTCGTCGAGCTTGAGGATGTCGAACGGGTTCGCGATCGCGACCGTGATGATGTTGCCGATCCGGTCGATCGGGAAGATGCCGTAGTCCTTCGCGACGTCGCGCGGCACGGCCTCGATCACTTCCTTGTTGACCGTCAGCTTGCCGAGGTCGATCGGAGGAATGTTGGCAGCCTTCGCGATCAGAGCGATCAGCTCCTGCTCGGTGGCGATCCCCTTCTTGACGAGCACCTCGGTGAAGGGACGGCGCTGCGCTGCGGCCTCGGCGAGCAACGTGTCGCCGGTGGCCGCGTCGAGCTTGCCGACCTTCTCAAGGATGCCGCGAAGCTTCTTGCCGAACTGGTTCATCGGATCGGCCGGCGCGTGGTGGTCGCGGAAGCGTTAGCGGTGCGCTCCATGAGACGCGCGAAGTCCGCCTCGTCTTGGCAGTGTTCGATTGCCGCCTCGTAGGTGATCGTGCCTGCGCGGTAGAGCTCGAACAGCGACTGGTTCATCGTCCTCATCCCCAGCGAACCGCCGGTTTGGATGATCGACATGATCTGGTGCGCCTTGTTGTCACGGATCAACGCGCGGATCGCGGGGTTGACCATCATGATTTCCGCGGCGAGCGCGCGGCCCTTGCCGGTCGCCTTCGGGACCAGTTGCTGGCACACGACGGCCTGCAGCGTGAACGACAGCATCGTGCGGATCTGCTGCTGCTGGTGCGCAGGGAACACGTCGACGATGCGGTTAACGGTCTGCGTCACGTCCGACGTGTGCAACGTCGCGAACGTGAGGTGGCCCGTCTCCGCGAGCGTGAGCGCCGCTTCGATCGTCTCCAGGTCGCGCATTTCGCCGACGAGCACGACGTCCGGGTCCTGACGCAGCACGGACTTGAGCGCCTTGCCGAAGCCATGCGTGTCGCCACCGACTTCGCGCTGGTTCACGAGGCAGTTCTTGTTGCGATGGAGGAACTCGATCGGGTCCTCGATCGTGACGATGTGCTCCTGACGCGTCTCGTTGATGTAGTTCACCATCGAGGCGAGCGTCGTCGACTTGCCGGAGCCCGTCGTTCCCGTGCACAGCACGAGGCCGCGAGGCATATTGCAGATCGTCTCGCACACCTTGCGCGGCAGGCCGATCGCTTCGAAGTCGTAGACCTCGTAAGGAATCACGCGCAGCACCGCCGCCATCGTTCCGCGTTGGATGAACGCGTTGGTGCGGAAGCGGCCCATGTTGGCCACGCCGAACGAGAAGTCGAGTTCGAGGTTCTTCTCGAACTTCGCGACCTGATCCGGGCCGAGCACCGAGTAGATCAGCTTCTTCGTGGTCTCGGGCGAGAGCGGCTCGTACTCCGTGTCCACAAGGCTGCCGTCGATGCGGATCTTGGGCGGAGAACCGACCGAGAGATGCAAGTCCGAACCGCCGCGCTGCACCATCGTGGTGAGCAGATCTTCCATCGACACCATCGCGCTGATCCTCCGTGCTTAGGGTCCGGGTTCGGACCTCGTCAGCCGGGTATCGGCCGCGAACGGGCGCGGGATTGAGCCCGAACGGCTACGCGCGTTGCCGAGCCTCCCCTGCCGACGGCACTTTGGGGGCGGCGAGGACGGCCTGCGCCGTCGGATTCTTCGACAGTTTCTCGCCTAGTCCCTGCGGCGAACTACAGCGGCGACTTGCCCATCGCGACCAACGCGCGCAGCGAGTTGGCGACGCGGATATCGACCCTCCGCAGCTCGGCGGTCGGCACCAGCAGCAGCCGACCCGTCGCTGGATTGGGCGTGCCGGGCACGAACAGGATCGTGCGCTCGACGCCGTCGATCACCGTGGCGCCGGTGATAAGGCCGAGTTGGTCGCCGCCGCCGGACTCGACGAGCGCCACGCCCTGGAAGAAGCGTTCGCGCGACGTGTCGTAGCCGAGCACTTCCTTGATGCTCTGGTACATCGTGCCGACCAGCGGCAGGCGCTCCGCAAGCCGGTCGACCGTGCGCCACAGCCAACGCCCCAAGAACGTCGTCACGAACAGCCCAATGCCGTAGACGACCGCCGCGGCGACCAGGATGCCGAGGCCTGGGAAGTAGAACGGCTGCTGCGCGAGCCAGGAACCGGCGAGCGAACCCTCGGTCCAGACGACGAGCGCCACAGAGCCGACGATCGGAAGCAGCGCGACTGCCCCTGCGGCCATGCAGCGCGCCATGTGTTGCACAGGCGATGTCATGGCTCGCTTCTTACGGCCTTTCTCGATCCGCCGCACCGGCATTGCCTCGATGGAGCGGCATCTGGCGGACGCGACGCAAAGCGGCCACCATGTCGCGCGTGAACTTGCTGCTGCTCGATCCCGCCGAAGTCGCTAACGACGGCACCGCCATCCTGCGGGATCGCCGCGCAGAACATCTGCGCACCGTGCTGCAAGTGACGCCGGGTCGCACGCTGCAAGCGGGCTTCGTCGACGGGCCGATCGGCAACGCAGAAGTGCTCGAAGTGCGCGCCGAAGAAGTCCGAGTTCGTGCGACGTGCACCGACGCGCCGCCGATTGCGCACGATGCGCTCTTGCTCGCGATCCCGCGGCCCAAGGTGCTGCTGCGCATGCTCGAGATCGCGGCAACGCTTGGCTTCGCCGAAATCGTGCTGTTCCGCAGCTGGCGAGTCGACAAGAGTCACCTCGCGAGCCAGGCGATGGACGCCGAACTGCAGCGCCACCATCTGCGGCTTGGTCTCGAGCAAGCGCGCCGCACGACGATGCCGCGAGTCCGCACGTTCTTGCGGTTCCGCCCGTTCGTCGAAGACGAGTTGCCGTCGCTCGCGTTGCCAGAGGCGCGGTTCTGCGCGCATCCGTTTGCCGAGACCTCCACAGCCGAAGTTGCGTTGTCGCGCGGTGCGCCCGTCGCCGTGGCGCTAGGCCCCGAAGGCGGCCTGCTGCCGTACGAAGTCGACCATCTTGCGCGTTGCGGCTTCTTGCCGGTGCGCATGTCGCAACATCCGCTGCGCACGGAGTCGGCGTTGGCGGCGATCCACGGGCAACTCGATCTGCTGCGCAATCAAGCGCGCTGAGATCCAACTGTGCCTGCGCGCGCTCTCACGTTCGGCATCTCGGGCTGCGGCGACGCGACGGCGGCGATGCTCGCGCGGGTTCGTCAGCATGCGCACTGCGTTCCGCACGCGATTCACGACGAGGACGCAGCGGCCGCAGCGTCGTTTGCTGAGGCGAATAGACTGCGCGCGTGCGTCTCGTTCGATGCGTTGCTGCAAACCGGCGTCGACTTCGTCGTGCTCGCGGGCGATCCATGCGACCGCCTCGCGCAGGTCGAGGCGGCCGCCGCGCAAGGTGCGCACTGTTTGGTCATCGCGCCAATGGCACTCGATGGCGCGACTGCGGCTGCGATGCTGCGCGCATGCGACACAGCGGGCGTGAAGCTCGGCGTCGCAATCGAAGAGCAGAACGAGCCCGTGATGGAGCAACTGCGCCGCATGGTCGCAGACGACTGGCTCGGCGCACCCGTTCTCGCGCAGGCGATCGCGGCCGATGACAGCGCGTTGCGCAATCCGCCGCGCGACGGCCATTGGCTGCGCGATCAAGAGCGCGCGCATGGCTCCGCTCTCGCTCGCTTCGCGACAGCGCCGCTGCACCTCGCGATCTGGATGTGCGAACGCGCTCCGCTCGCGGCGTCCGCGATGGGCACCGAGGGACTGCTGTCCTTGCCGCACGAGAACGCGACCGCGACCGTGGCGCTGCGCGGCGGAGCGCTGTGCTCGTTCGCTTCGAGCCACTCGACGAACGGCCAGAGCTTCTCGCTGCACGGAACCGACGGAGCGCTGCGCATCTCTCCCGATCGCATCTGGCTGAAGGGACGGAAGGCCTTCCACGGCGATTCGTTTGCGTATCCAGTGGCGTTCGCCGAACTCACATTGCCGCGACGCGACGCGCGCGATCCACTCGCTGCGCACTTCGAATTGTGCGGCAGGTTCGCGCGGTGGATCGACGATCGCGACGACTTCCCATGCCCTGGCGAGCAAGCCGCGCTCGACATGCGCGCGATCGACGCGATGCTGCGCTCCCTGCGCACGGGTCGCGTCGAGAACGTGAACTTGTGAGCCCTAAACCATGAAGGTCGCGCTCTACGTCACGTGCCTCGTCGACCAGATCGAGCCCAACGTCGGCCGCGCATCCGTCGCGTTGCTGCGACGCGCTGGCTGCGAAGTCGTGTTCGATGACGAGCAGACGTGCTGCGGCCAGCCTGCGTGCAACAGCGGCTATCCGTCGCAAGCCGCGCCGCTCGCGAAGCGAGTGATCGAACAATTCGAACGCAGCGGCGCAGACGCGCTCGTGCTCCCGTCGGGATCGTGCGCAGCGCAGATCCGCCACTACGGATCGCTGTTCGCGTCCGACGCACACTGGCGCGAACGCGCGCTCGCGCTGTCGATGCGCACGTTCGAGCTTAGTTGGTTCCTCGCGCATCGCGCGCCGCTCACGAGTTCCTCGAGCTCGTTCCAAGGCTCCGTCGCGTGGCATGACTCGTGTCACGGACTTCGCGACCTCGGGCTCGGCAAAGAAGGCCGCTTGCTGCTGTCGCTCGTGAAGGGCCTGCGCCTCGTCGAGTTACCCAACGCCGACGACTGCTGCGGCTTTGGCGGCACGTTCGCGGTCAAGCATCCCGAACTCTCCGTCGCGATCGCGGATCGCAAGATCGAGCAAATCGTGCATTCGGGCGTCGATGTCATCACCGGCGGCGACACGAGTTGCCTCATGCACCTCGGCACGCGCCTCTCGGCGATCGGGTCCAAGGTGCGCGCCGTGCACTTCGCGGAGTTGCTCGCGGGCGAGGAGGCGAGCCGATGAGCGGCGAACACCTGCCGATGGATCGCTTCGCGGACAACGCGAAGGCTGCGCTGCAAAACCCTGTGCAACGGCAGGCTCTGCACAAGGCCGCGGGCTTGTTCCGCGAGCGCCGAACCGGAGCGTTGCAGCGCGCAGACGGCTTCCAGAACTGGCGCGACGATGCGCGCGCGATCAAGGATCACACGCTGCTCCACCTCGATCGCTACCTCCTGCAGTTCGAGAAGAACGCAACCGCGCGCGGAACCGTCGTCCACTGGGCCTGCGATGGCGCCGAGGCTGCTCGCATCGTCATCGACTTGTGCAAGAAGCGCTCCGCATCGCTCGCGGTGAAGAGCAAGAGCATGACGACGGAGGAAATCTCGCTGAACGACGCGATGCAGAAGGAAGGCATCGGCGCGGTCGAGACGGATCTCGGCGAGTGGATCCTGCAGCTAGCGGGCGAGACGCCGTTCCACATCGTCGTGCCCGCGATCCACAAGACGCGCGCGCAAGTCGGCGAGATCCTGCACGACGCGACGGGCGTCGATGCCGCCGCGTCCGCCGAGGATCTGACTAAAGCGGCGCGCAAGGCGCTGCGCGCAGAGTTCTTGAAGGCTGGCGTCGGCATCAGCGGCGCCAACTTCGCGATTGCGGATACCGGCTCGATCCTGATCCTCGAGAACGAAGGCAACGCGCGGCTCTGCACCACTCTGCCACCGGTCCACATCGCGATCGTCGGCATCGAGAAGGCGATCCCGCGGCTCTCAGACTTGCCCGTGTTCTTGCGGCTGTTGCCGCGATCGGGCACGGGACAAGACCTCACGACCTACCAATCGCTGCTGACGGGTCCTCGACCCGATTCGGTCGGCGAAGGCCCGCGCGAACTGCACGTGATCCTGATGGACAACGGCCGCTCGCGCATGCTGCGCGAAGAGGTCACGCGCCAATCGCTCGCGTGCATCCGTTGCGGCGCGTGCCTCAACGCGTGCCCGGTCTACCAACAAGTCGGCGGACACGCGTACGGCTCGGTCTACCCAGGCCCCATCGGCGCGGTGATCACGCCGCAACTGCAAGACCTGCATGCTGCGCGCGAACTGCCATTCGCGAGTTCGCTGTGCGGCGCGTGCCGCGACGTGTGCCCGGTCAAGATCGACATCCCCGAGTTGTTGCTGCACCTGCGCAAGAACATCAAGGAAGGCGATGCGGAGCACAGGCCCGCTGCGCGATCGCGCTTCGAAGCGCTCGCGTTTTCGGCATGGGCGTTCTGCATGCGCGGCAAGCGTCGCTACGCGTTCGTCACCTCGGTCGCGCGCATCGCCGATCGAATGCTCGGGCCGCTGCTGCGCAAGCTGCCGCCGATGTCGTCATGGACGAAGGGCCGCACCGCGCCGCGCCTTGCACAGAAGTCGTTCCGCGCGAGTTGGAAGGAGGGCATGTGACCTCCTCGCGCGACCGCATCCTCGGACAGATCCAACACGCGCTCGGTCAACGCGGCGCGACGCCGACGCCGCCGTCCGCGTCGCGGCGCGAGCCTGCGCCGGACTTGCTTGCGCGCTTTGTCGAACGGCTGACGGCCGTTGCCGGTCGATGCGTTCGCCCGGACCACGAGCACGATGTCGCAGCGACGATCGAGCGCGAGTTGCGCAATGCGAATGCGCGCACGATCGCGTTTGGCGGCGGCGCCGAGATGGACGCGCTGCGTCAGCAACTCGCGGCGCGCGGCTTCTCGACGATCGCAAGCGATGCGCCGACGGACGAGATTGCCGATGCGGACGCAGGCATCACCGAAGCGCAATGGGGCGTGGCCGAGACCGGCACGATCGCGCTCGACGATCGCGCGATGCGGGCGCGCCGCGCGTCGCTGCTGCCGCGGTTGCACATCGCGGTGCTCGACTCGCGACGCATGCTCGCCACGCTCGACGACCTGTTCGCGGCGGCTCATCACGGCGGGCTCGTTCCGCACGCGCTGACGCTGATCACCGGCCCGTCGCGCACCGCCGACATCGAATTGCAGCTCGTCATCGGCGTGCACGGCCCCGGCGAACTCTGCGTCGTGCTGCGCTGACGCAGCGAGTCGCCCACGCTTCGGGCCTCGCATCGCGGCCGACCGGAAACTCCGGTTGCGAGAATCCCTGCGTCAACGCGAAGATCAAGCGCCCTCCGACCGTCGATGCCGACCATGCGCCGCAGCAAAGCCCTCCTGATCGCCGCCACGCTGCTGTGCGCAGCCTTGGCCACGATGTGGGCATGGTCGTCGCGGGGCAAAGAGGGTCCGCCCATCGCACCGCCGCAGCCGACGACGACGGAGAAGACGAACGCCGAAAGCGCCGCCGAGCAGAGTCGCCCCGAGCCCGAGCAAACCGAACGGCAGCCCGCGACCAGTCCGCGCGAACGCGTGGAGCCCATTCGCGCCGAGTCCACCGCCGCGCAAGGCGTGCGCGGCCGCATCGTCGACGAACGCGGCGCGCCGATCGTTGGAGCCAAGGTCGCGTTGCTCGATAGCGCGAGCAACGACCCGCTCGGCAAGTTCCTCGCCGCGGCGCAGCAGATCCCCAACCTCGCGCTGTCCGCATCACAGACCGACGACGCGGGCACGTTCTTGCTCGGCCTCGTGACGCCCACCGAGCGCAAGCTGCAACTGTGCGCCGTCGCCGATGGCTATGCGGCCGATGTGCACGGCGACCTCGCCGTCGCCGCAGCGCAGTGGGTCGACCTCGGCGACCTCACGCTGTCGCGCGGGTGCACGATCTCTGGCCGCGTCACCGTGGCGGGCACGGACTTGCCGGCGCCGCAGGCCATCGTGTCGCTCGCCTCTGGCAATCCGTTCGTCGACGCGGGCCCAGCGCACATGGACGACGTGCGCGCGCGCCGCACGGCCGCTGTCGGCAGCGACGGTCGCTACGAGATTCGCAACGCGCCGCAGAAGGGCATGTTCCGTGTGCTCGCCGAGGCTCCTGGGTTTGGCCGGCAAGTGCGCGATGAGATCGATCTCGATGGCCGCACGTCCGTGGTCATCGACTTCGCATTGCCGCGTGGACTCTCGATCGAAGGCCGCCTCGATCCTGCGGGCCGTCCGCTCGGCAGCGTGCAGATCACGGTGTATCCCA
>JACCDO010264555.1_pt1 | contig 15336 bp, 17 predicted proteins | sample 7446101 | NCBI WGS metagenome assembly JACCDO01 (sample SAMN15323440, study PRJNA562643) | freshwater metagenome | isolation source: river surface water | place: USA:Blue River Watershed | collected 2017-08-16
CTATTCGCATCTGACAAAGTAGATGTTAGCGGCTCGACAGTTACTGTTAATGAACCAGTCACAGTTGATGCTACTAACTTAGACATTAGAGATTTAACATTTGCTGCTGATAAAGTAGATGTTTCTGGTTCTTCTGTAGGCATCACAGGTACTGTTGCTGTGACACAATCAACTTCTCCATGGGTTGTTAGTGCTACAGACCTAGATATCCGTGACCTAGCTGCTGCTCAAGATTCAGTAGCCGCTTGGATGAAAGATGGCGCAGGAACTGCCTTAACAAGTACACTTCAAGGTGGAAAACAAGCTCTTGACGTCTATGTAGCTAATACAATTGACGTTGATGATGGTCTAGCTAACACAGCCCTATCAGCCGCTGCTGAGTCAGTAGCTGCTTCTGGAGCACTTGTAACTTCTGTTCTAGCTAACAGAAAATACATCTCTATCTACAACCACGGAAACAAAGAAGTCTACATCGGAGCCTCTGGTGTTTCTTCAGCAAATGGTTTCCCAATCTTCCCAGGCTCGCTCCTAGAAGCCCGCATTGGAGCCGCAGTTGCTATCCATGCAGTATCCGCCAGCGGTACCCAAGATATCCGTATCTTACAAGCTAGCTAATATCTGCCTTTAAATCCTACCTAACATCATTCCTAACCCCTTAGTAGTTGATACTAGGGGGTTAGCTATTTTAGGGCTTGACAAGTTGACTTAGATGTGTTAGGCTTGACTTTAATTGATAGGAGACCATTATGTCCTCACCACTTAGTCCATTCTCAAAAGACGATTTAACACAATTAGCAAAGCTAGAAGAATTACTTTCCACTAAGATTAATTGGGAAGTTAATACTACAGAACTTGTTCAAGCATATCGCTCACTTGTGTGGTTATCAGGACTTAAGAAAAAGATAGAAGATAGTACAGCTGAAATCCTATCTGTTAAAGAAATCAATAAACCTAAGGAATCTGAATAATGTCAGGTAACTTTAGAACTAGTTGGAATGATGCTAGCAATGCATCGGAAACAGAACTTCTAGGCGGAACCGACCAGACTAAGATTGGTAACGTTGGCGACAGGTTAAAAGTAGATGCATCTGTTTCTGTTACAAACCTAGGAATTGCAACATGGTCTTCTAAGTTAAGATATGTTGATATGAATGTAGCTTCTGGAGGTATAGCAAGAGGTACTTCTATTAATGTCGCATCTGGCTGGAACACTATTTTTAGTTATACAGGTTCAGGAAAACTTGCTTCTTTTGTAGTTAACTTGGATACAACTGCGGATTGGTTGGTTAGATTAATTGTAGATGGGGAAGAAATATTTCCTTCAACTGGATTCTTACTACAAGATTTAACTACAGATACTCTCTATGACTTAGATGACACAGGTAAATCAGCGGAAGAAGGTCTAGGCTTTAGTCATGGTTTATTTGTAGGTTCTCACGCTACCTTTCATTGGAAAGGTTCTCTGGATAATCCCATAACTTACACCAGTAACGTGACTATTCGTATAGCTAGAAACACAGGTGCAGCTGCTAAAAAGTTCAATGCTGGCTTAGTTATTCTAAGCAAGGAGACATAAGATGGCCATGGAATTACGAAGTCTAAATGACTTCAATGCATACCGTGTTAATTTTAAAGGATTTGGATTTACTGGCACAGCAAGCGCAGGACAGTTAACTAACTTAGACTACAAATTAACTGAATCAAGACTTGTATATGGTGGCCAAATCATACTTAAAAACCATGAATTTGCGGACAAATTAAGCTTTCAAGTTGTGGATGTAGATAATATTCTAGGATTAGGAGCAGGTGTTGTTCTTGGGGAATACATGAAAGACTGGCATGTGGCTTCTGACGTACAGACACAACCACCCGTATTTGTTAATTATCCAACCGATGTTATGGCTGGTCTATATTTAAGAATAGCATATACAAGTACAGGCTCAACAAATGTTGAAGCCGCAATAAACATTTACTGTGTAAAGAACATAACATGAAAGTAAGAATCTTATTCACATTTGGACACAATCCAGTCTCTGCTTTAATTAGAGATGTAACTGGAGAGCCTGTCAGTCATGTCGCCATACAAACTGGAGAAAGAGTTATTCACTCTAATTTCTTAGGCTTGCAGGTAGAAGACCAAGATGATTTCTACACTATGAGCAAACTATTTGATTATGTTGAAGTTGAAGTTGATGAGGCAAAATTCTACGAAAGATTAGCAGAATTGAAAGTTACTTACCGAGGATATGACTTCAAGGCACTTTTATATCTAGGAATGAGATTTATACTTCCTAGAAGCTGGACACCTAAGGTCAATATCTGGCAAGTTACTAATCAATATATTTGCACTGAGCTTGTAAGTTATTTACTTGACGGCAAAGCTGATAGTATGATATCACCATATCAGATGTATCTTAAACTAAAAGAAAAGGAATCAAAGCATGTCTCCTAAAGCAATCAAGAAATTTGGTCTAGCAGCAATTTCTGGAATCGTAAGCAACCAAGCTATTTCAGAAGAAACTGGAGTTAGTTATCATGGAAGCAAGAATCTTCGCATTGACGTAGAAGTTTCAGGTGTAACTGTCGTAGGTTCTATTACTGCTAAGATTCAAGGTAGAACTCCTGGTGGAAGCTATGCTGACTATGCAGGTGCAAATGCTTCTGTATCTATAACAGGAAATGGTAGCTTTTCAATTAAGCAAAACATAGAAGTAGCAGCTGACCAAGCTAATATGCCTCTTCACAAGAACCTACAAGTTGTTCTAACCACAACTAACGCAGGCGACCAAGTAACTGTTGGAGCTGTGTATATTACACAAGGCTAATCCAGTGCAAGCCAAATTAAAGAAAGAGAAAGAAATCCTAGCTGCCCTCAAGAGACTTGAGAAGTTGCAGATGGATAAATCTTTTGACCCAGTCAATCCTGATTCCAGACCTACTCCAGGCCAACAAGTAATCCTTGATGACCTGAGGGATATTGAATTGCAACCTGGAGAGTTCTATCCAGCTGTGCAGTATCGCTATGTTGTTGCTGGAAACCAATCAGGAAAGACGACTCTTGCAGCTAGAGAGTTGGCTTGGATTGTTACCGATACACATCCCACTTGGAAGAGACCTGCTAGATGGGGAGAAGAGCCCCTTCTGATTCTTATGGCAGGACAGGACCGTCGTATGATGGAGATTGAGATTTGGACTAAGAAGATTAGACCATTCTTAAATATAAATGACTGGAGAGAAGTTCGCGTTGGTGGAATGCTTACCTTCGTTGAACACAGAGATAAGGGACACAAGATTGTCTTCATGTCTCATAACGATTCTTCTGAATCAAATCGGGCACATATGCAGGGCTTCGTCGCGCATTACGTATGGCTCGATGAGATGCCTCGCAAGATAAATATCCTAGAAGAACTACAACGACGGGTAGATGCTCGCCGTGGTTACTTCATTGCTACTTTCACACCTAAGAGCAGAAATGAAGCAATTAAGAAAGTAATTGAAGCTGCCGAACCTCCTATTGCAAAACGCTACAGACTATCCAAACTAGATAACCCTCTATATGCTCCAAATAAAGAAGCAGAAATCAAGAAGCTTGAAGGCTACACCGAAGAGCAAAAGAATACCATCCTATATGGTGATTGGACTGGTGGAGACAATTTCGTTTACCAGTTTGATACAGAAAAGATGGTGGTAGAACAGCTTCCTTCTTATTATTCCAGAACTTGGCGCCATGTTGTCTCTGTCGACCCCGCCCTTAAGAGCAAGTTTGGTTTTACCCTTTGGGGAGAAGACCCAGGAACAGGTATATGGTACCTAGTTAAGGATGATTACATTATAGGTGTGTACAGTCCTGATGATATCGTACATTCCGTGCAACTAGCCACCAAAGGTTACAACATCGTCAAGCGTATAAGTGACCCTCATGAGAGTTGGTTTATAGGACAAGCGGCAAAGTTTAAGATACCTTACGTATATCCCTTTGATAAATCAAGCAGAAAACAAGAGCTAATAAAGAACTTGCAAATAGCTCTATCTAATGGTAAAATAAAGATTCTAGCATCATGCCGAACATTCTTAGATGAAATTCAAGGTTGTCAATTTGCCGAAGGTACTGATAGAATTGTTAATTCAAGCAGTTATCATGCGCTAGATTGTGCTCAATACTTTGTAGACATGATTCCTCCTTATGACGAAAGTCAGAGGGTAATGGGATTCTACGAAGAATTACGCAGTAAGAACGAAGAACGAAAGAAAAAAGAGGTTGCACAGAGAGTAGCAGCTCAACAGACAGCCAGAAGTGGCCGCATACAAAACCTGAGACCAGGATTCAGGAGGTTCAGATGATGGACTTATTTTCATTAATGTGCCTAATGCAAACTGTATACCTACCAATTATGCTAGCAACATGGTGGGGAAAGGTTCAAGAGAGAAAGAGAATAGAACGTGCTCTTATCTTCTTGCTTAAGTTACAAACTAGACGTGAAGCATTTAAGAGAGGAAGATGATAATGGATATCAAGATTGCACTTCAGATTATGCAGAGCGCACCACCTCCTGCCCAAGACTCCAGTAAAAAGAAGGTTGATGTTCTAACCAAAGTTAAAGATTTCATTCAAGAAATTGAAGGCGGTATGGGACATGACTGCTATCAGTGGAATTATTTGAAAGCTATGTTCTTAGCTCTTCACTATAAGAAGACTCTAAGTGAGTTGGAAAAAGACTTGCTTAGTCTACTAGAACCTACTATCATGAAATATGTCGAGTTCGACCCAGAGCTTGCACCTAAAATAGAAGGTTTCCAACTTAATAAATACAAGGATAGAGAAAATGCCTAAAATCGTCGTCTGGTCTCCAGAGGAAGCCAAGCAAAACCTCTCTCAACGTCTGAAAGATGCGCAAAATCACAGACATAAGTTTGAGAAAGCTTGGAAAGAGAATGAGAAAACAGTCTACAATACACATGGTGACTTGTTCTCTACCGATATAAATATGAATTATGCACAAGAGTTAGGAATGATGGACGGCCCAGACCAAGGTACTGGCGGTGTCACAATTAACTATGCATTCAAGAACTTAAGATTTATTCATGCTCAATTGGCCGCTAATCCTCCAAGCGTTATTCCTAGACCTGCCTCCTCAGATGCAGAAGATAGACGCAAAGCAGATGCTGCTGACCGCATTGTTCGCTATGGAATGAAACAGTATGATATCCAAGAGTACATTGACAAGCTCTCTCTGTCAACCCTACTCTACGGCACAGGTGTTGTTAAGACAATATGGGACCCAACAATCGGTGATATCCTAGATATAGCAGAAGAAACTGGTGAATTAGTTATGGAAGGAGACTTCCGAATTTCAACAGTTAATGTTTGGAACATATTCTTCGATGCAGATGCAGAGTCATTTGAAGATGTTCGCTTTGCCTTCGAAAAGATACTAGTTCCATGGGAAGAAGCTCAATATCGTTGGCCAGAACAAATTGATATACTAAAGAAATATAGAGTACAACAAAGGACCTCAAGTGAATCTACATCAGAAACAAGTGCTATCTCAAATCAAAAGTATGATGTCGTTGAGTTATGGGAGTACTGGGAAAAAGGGTTACCGAGCAATGGTATGTTGGGTCGCTATTGTATTTGTACCAGGGATGGCCACCCTCTTACTGGTGTCACTCCTAATCCAGAACGTTATTCTCCGCCTAAGAAAGAAAAAGGAATCCAGCCAACAAGAAAAATAGAAGTTGCCTCTATTCCTTATCAAATCTTAACTGATATTGATATTCCTAATACTATTTGGGGTAAGAGTTTCTTAGAATATGTTAGCCCAATCCAAGATACAGTTAATAGACTGCACACAGTTAGCTTAGATATTCTGCAAGCTCATGGTGTTGCGAGACTTGTTCTACCAGAAGGTGCTGAGATTGCTCCAGATTCCATCACCAACTCAACTTGGGATGTAGTTAAGTACACAGGAACACAGCCACCTAACTTTATGGAACCACTTCCTTTCCCTGTAGCTATTAACAATTTCATGGACCTATACAAGATGGGTATAGATGACATGGCTGGTGTTAATGAGGCTATGTTTGGTAAGCAGTCCAGAGAACAATCTGGATTCAGTATGCAATATGCTACTAACCAAGGAAACATGATTCGTTTCAGACTCTTAAATAAATACAGAAGAGTTGTTGAGCAAATATACAAGTCATACCTTAAGATTGTACAGAAACACTGGGAAGTTCCTAGAACTATTCTTGTTCTTGGTAATGAAAAAGCTTTTGAAGCTAAGGACATCAAAGGTGCTGACCTTGAGGGTGGATATGACTTGGTAGCTGACTATGGAGCTAGCTTAAGTCTTGACCCAACTACTCGCCGAGAAGAAATGATTACTCTTATGCCTCTCTTTAAAGAAGCAGGTGTGGAGTCTCGTCAATTACTTAAGATGTTGAAGTTAAATGAATTATCAGGGCAGTATGACCTTCTTGAACTCGCAGATAGCCGACAACGTGAAATCTTCGAGGAGATGATTGCTACTGGTAAATATCTAAAACCAGAAGAGTTACAAGACCATAAGAATATGCTAGGCTACGCTTACATGTACTTAATGACTTCTGAGTTCAAGTATTTGGATGAAACTTCAAAACTTCTCATTAAGCAACATGTTAAAGATAGAGAACAATTGGCTGCACAAGGTGCAATGCCTCCTCCAGCAGGCGGTATGCCTGGTCCTGAAGGACAGCTTCCAGTAGCTCCTGGAATGCAGACAGGTCAGGTTGATACTACACAATTACCTATGATATAATAATTTTGTCTTGACATAACAGTATTCGTGTGTTAAGGTATTAAGCAGTAAGGGCGCTCATAGAGCTACCCTATTATTTATTGCCTACCCACCTAGTGGATGGCGAACAGTGAAAGAAAGGTAACGCCTATATGGCTATCACCCCAGTAAGTGACAAAGTAGCAGTTGACAATCCTCTTGAAGCTATTCGTAATGCTTGGACCTCTGGCCAAGATATCGAACAAGCGGTCTATGGTTCTGGCCAACAAGAAGAGACCCCAGTAGAATCTAACGAACAGGAAGTTCAACAAGAAGAACCAGTCTCTGAGTCCCAGGAAGTTAGCACTCCTGAAGTATCCCAGACAGAAGTCGAAGTATCTACACCTTCCTCCAACATGGATGTTGAAACCGTATATGTACGCGGTGTTGATGGAAAGAAACAGAAGGTTGAAATCAGTTACAACGACAAGGAAAAGATTAAAAGAGCTTTCCTTAAAATGGCAGGGATGGACAAATTCAGAGCGGAGAGAGACCAAGAACGTAAATCTAAGGCCGAACTTCAAGCACAATTTGAAGCACTATCCAAAGATTTCGGAACGTTAGAGTCTATCTTCAAAGAAAAGGGAGCTAAAGGAATCTTCGAGAAGTTAGGAGGTCAGGGTGCCTTCGAACGCGCTGTTGAAGAGGAGTTAGCACGCCGAGAGAGACTTGCTTCTATGTCTCCAGAAGAACACATGCAAATGCAGTTCCAAGAGAAAGAAAGAAGCTATCAAGCAGAGAAATCTGCAATTGAGCAAAAGTACTCGGAAATGATGGCTAAAATTGAAGCTGACAAAGAAGCGGCAGCAGCTGAATCAATTAAGTCACAACTACTTCCAGCCTTTGATAAGTATCGCTATGCGGGACGTCTAGGTGATGATGTAGCAGAAGCTAAGATTGATAAGGCTATCTGGAATGAGGTTAGGGAAAACCTCGCTGAACTAGTGGACAAAGGCGTTGATTTAACTCCGTCTTTAATTGAGAAAGAGTTCAGAAGTGCAAGTTCTGTATACAGTAAGATGGTTAATTCACAAGTTGATTCCAAGTTGAAGGCTACAGTTGCTAAGAAAAAAGAAGATGCAGCACAGAGAGCACAAATCGCAGTCAAAAAAGGCATTACAACAAACACCCTACAAGATAGTGTGAAGCAAGACATAGAAAATAATAACTGGTCTTCGCTAATGCAAAAAGTATTTTCAGGAAAGGTCTCATTGTAGAGGCCTTCTTAATAGCCAATAATTGAAAGGAAATCAAATGGCTGTTCAATCTATCTCTGCTTTAGAGAATGGTAAATTACTTCAAATCATGTTTTCTGAAGGAATCAGAAACCAGTTGTCAAAAGACGCTCGTGACTGGGACATGATTAAACAAGCTAAAGTTGACGAAGCTAAAGGTCGTGAACTACGCTACATGATTCAAACTGGATATGGCCCAGGCGCAATCCAGTACAGAGGCACAGGCACTGCTAACTTTCCAGCTGCTCAAAAAGTAAGCACACAAGAGTTAACAGCAGAATTCAAAGAAATCGACCTAACAGTTGAAATCGACTACAACCTATGGAACAGACTTCAAAAGTCTAAAGATGTTAAATACTTTGACTCTTTAGCTCTTGAACTTCAATCCAAAATGGACGCAGCAAAACGACGATTCTCTGCTGACCTCTACGGAGACGGACTTGGAGTTATCGGACAAGCTGCTTCTGCTGCTGATGCTGCTACACAAACTGTTGTAACTCTTTCTACTTCTGATACTGCTTATGGCCACATCGGATTCTTCGAAGCTGGTGACCTTCTTCTTAACAAGAACCTAGACGGTTCAGCTGACAACCCAACTGTAACTGGTACTTTCTATGCTTGGAGAGTTAAGAGCCGAAACAGAAGATTAGGAACTGTTACTTTAGAAGCTATTGATTCTACAGGTGCAGTACTTCCTTTAACTGCTTCTTCTATCGATGCTACAGATGTATTCTACAGAATTGGCCAAGAAACAATTCCAGACTTGACAGGCGCTATTGCAGACTACGGTTTCGCAACAGAAGTTATGCTTGGTCTTGAGTCTCTTGCTGCTAACGATGGCCGCAAAGTAAACGGCTTAATCCAACAAGGTTTCACAGGTGGAAGCCAATACGATGCAGGCAACACTGCAATCGACATTATGCACCTACAAGCTGCTCTTGATGATGCAAAAATTGCTGCTGGAGAAGGCGCTTATTCTTACAAAAGAATGATTATGGCCCCAGAAGTACACGCTGCTTTCATCGACAGCCGTGAAACAGACCGACGCTTCAATAGCGTTCAAGACAACAAACGAGGTATCACATACTTCGCATTCCAACACAGAAACGATTCAGTAGAAACCTACGTATCTGAGTATTGTCCAAAGAAGAGAATCTATATTCTCCCAGAAAACAAAGCTACAAAAGATAAAGTAATCGAGTTCTACGGAAGTGATTTCGAGCCAGTTAAAGTTAATGACAGCTCAGCATTCATGTTGAAGTCAGGCTCAAACGGCTACGAAAGAAAAGTTCAACACTTCATGGAAGCCTACTGCCAATTAGTTGTTAAACATCCTGCTGCTATCTGTTCAATCAGAAACTTCACAGCCTAGAACTTCTAGGATATCAAGAAGTTAACTACCTGGGCAAGTAGGGAAAAGGCCCACCCTTTGGGGTTTATCCCCTCTTTATTTCTTTGTGTGTATTAACCTAGCTAGGAAGTGCAATGGCTACGATAACGCTAAGTCGCAACCTGAAACTGAAGATTTCCTCAGACCTTACTGCAGATGCCAAGTATAACTTGGAGCGAATCGATTCCCTGGCAGCCTCCCTCTTGCCTTCAGCTAATGCAGCCACTATTTTCAGAGCTATAGGTGACATACAATTTCAGCCCAACTCTCCAGATATTGGTGGTTCTGGCTCAGGAGGCCAAGTCAATTTTGGTTCTCCAGACCAACCTCTATCTACTCTCGCCTTTCATTCTGATTCAGTGAGTTTCTCATCTTCACTGGGTTTAGGCGATGTCGCTACAGGCGGCAATAAAAAACTCTACTTAAAGTACAAGTCTGATATCAGTGGTTCAGTAGATACCACAGCTGACCGTAACTTGTACTTGGACCTCCAAGGCGCAGATAGACAGATGACTCTCGGCGCTAATTTCCAGATGCTCGGCCCACACTCTCTTTCTCTGTCAACCTCTTCCCCTCTCTCCCTGACTTTACCTAATGGATACGGTACAATTGGACAAGTGCTAATGACAGATGGCACAGGAGGTCTATCTTGGACTGATGTTGTAGGCAGTGGAACAACTCTACCTAGCCTAACAGATGTTACCATCACTTCCCCTGCAGCAGGTGAGTACCTGATGTGGGATACTGTAACAAATCAATGGATTAACAAGAAACCTTATTACTCTGTCAATTGGATTCCAGGAGATGGAGTTAGTAAATTTATCTCTCACAATCTTAATACTTATAAGGTAATCGTACAAGTTTACGATGAAAACTATAAGCTCATCGATGTAGCGGATATTGATGCAACTTCCCCGAACGATGTGACCTTAGAATCGAGTCAGGCACCAAGTGGAACCTGGTCGGTACATATCTATGCCATTTACTAATAGGAGATTATTGGCATGAAAGTTATTTATGGTGGTTTAAACATTAAAGACAACTCCCAGATTTCCGCTGGTAAAGAGTTGCGATTTGCTGATGCTGATTCAAGTAACTATGCTGCCATTAAAGCGCCTAGTTCCTTATCAGCAGACTACACCTTAACCCTTCCAGCCGATGATGGAGCTGCTAACCAAGTTCTTTCCACAAACGGCTCTGGAGTTCTTAGCTGGGTTTCTTCTCTAACAAGCGCCCTTAACGCTCAATACGTTCTAATAGGTAACGGCTCAAACATTGCTACAGCAGTTGATACCGTATCTCTTGGAGACATCGAAGCCAGTACAGCTGGTGGTTTATTTATTAAAGCTGGTGCCATTGTCAACGCAGACATCAACGCTGGTGCTGCTATTGCTTACAGCAAGTTAGACTTAGCTGGCTCTATTGTTAACGCTGATATCAATGCAAGTGCTGCAATAGCTTACTCTAAATTAAACCTAGCTTCTAGCATCGTGAATGCTGATATTGCTTCTGGTGCCGCTATTGCCGTCAACAAATTGGCCGCTCTAACCGCATCTAAAGCTCTTGTATCTGACGCTTCTGGTTTCCTTTCTGCTTCATCTGTGACCTCTACAGAACTTGGATACTTGGCTGGTGTTACAAGTGGCGTTCAAGCTCAGTTAAACAATATCACAAGCACAATTAACAACTTCGAATGGCAACCAAGTGTTCTTGATAAGAAAACTGCTCCAGTTGGTGGCGAAGTCTCTGGTGACAGATACTTAGTTATCGCAACTGCAACAGGTGCCTTCGCTGGTCAAGAGAATAAGATTGCTCAATACAATGGTTCTTCTTGGGTATTCACCGCACCTACAGCTGGAACCTTTGTTTCTGTTGATACAGAAGCAGATGGCCTTTACTTATATGGTGGTTCTTCTTGGAATAAGAAATATTTTGAAAGCACAACAGCTTCTACTGGTTTAACCAAAGTTGGATTCGATGTTCGCTTAGATGCTACCGCAGCTGGTGATGGTCTTGGATTCTCTTCTGGTGTTCTTTCTGTAAATGTTGATAATAGCACAATCGAACTTAACTCTGATACTGCTCGTCTTAAAGATGGTGGAATTACAGATGTTAAGATTAGCGCTTCTGCTGCCATCGCACTGAGCAAGCTCGCAGCAGTAACTGCTTCTAAAGCTTTAGTTTCTGATGGTTCCGGAGTTATCTCTGCTTCTTCCGTTACTTCTACTGAGTTAGGATATGTATCAGGTGTAACCTCTTCCATCCAAACACAATTAGACACAAAGATGAAACGTGTGACCAACACTTGGGCAACAGGTGATGGTGCAAGTAAAGTTATTACTCATAGCTTGAACACAAAAGATGTTATCGTTCAAATATATGATATGACTGACGATTCTACAATTGAAATTGATTCTATAGTAAGAACAAGCGTAAATGCAATTACAGTTACTGCCAGCGAAGCTCCTGGAGCTAGCGGATGGAAAGTTGTAATTATTGGATAAGATAAGGTTGACATAGGATAAGTTCTATGTTAGACTGCTAGATAGTTTCACCTAGGAGACCTACATGCGTATATATGGATTATGGGAAGAGCTCAGCAAGATTATTTTTCGAAGCAATACTCGGAAAGTAACTGTTGAACCAGCATCCCAAACAACTGGCGATGCCCTCATTACAATTCCAGATATGGCAGGAACTTCCCAACAGGTTGTTCTATCTAGCCAATCCCAAACAATCACTAATAAAACAATCGATGCAGATAGTAACACTATCACTAACATTGAGAATGCCGACATTAAGGCAGCCGCTGCAATTGCTAGAAGCAAGTTAGCTTCAGGTACTGCAAGCCATGTAATAATCAATGATGGGGCTGGAGCATTTAGCTCAGAGGCCCAATTAGCAACTAGCCGAGGTGGAACTGGTGTAAATAGCACAGCCACCTTCCCAGCTAGTGGTGTCCTTATAACTAGAACAAGCGTTGACCAAGCTGGTAACCGCTTAACAAATAAAGATTTAGAAGATGCAACTACACAAGTTGTTGATTCTACAGACACAAGTAAGGTTCTTAAGTTTGATGTTGGCGGGTCCGTAAGCACCTCAACAACCATCACTTCAGCTCAAACCGCAAACCGAATAGTAACTCTTCCAGATGCTACTACTACTTTAGTAGGCGCAGACGCGACCCAGACCCTAACTAACAAGACAATAGATGGTGATGATAATACCTTACAAGATATTGGAATCACAAGCTTAAAGACAGTACTAGCTGATGCCAGCAAATTCATTGCTCGTGACGGAGCAGGAGCCGTTGTCTCTGTCAACCAAGTCCCTACAGGAACAGTGGTTGGAACCTCAGATACACAAACCCTAACTAACAAGACTTTAAGTTCAACAAACATATTGACTGGAGCTACAGCAGCTAGCTTCACAAACACAGGAACTGTAACCCTTCCTACTTCTGGAACTCTTATTAGTTCAACAGACACAGGCACGGTTACCTCTACAATGATTGCAAACGGTACAATTGTTAATGCCGACATTAATGCCAGCGCAGCAATCGACCAATCTAAAATGGCCGCCTTAACAGCAAGTAAAGCAGCAGTTACAGATGCTTCTGGTTTTGTCACAACAAGCGCTACTACAAGTACCGAAATCGGCTACGTAGCAGGTCTAACTTCCGCAGTTCAAACTCAAATAGATGGTAAGATTTCAGATAACATCCTAACAACTCGTGGTGATATCCTTTACAGAAACTCCAGTAACGTAACAGATAATTTGCCAATTGGAACAGTAGGTCAAGTTCTTTCTACAGATGGTGTAGATGCATTCTGGTCCTCCCCAGCAGGAACTGGAGATGTCACAGCCGCAGCAAATATCGGAGATAATAGACTTGTTCGAGGTGACGGCGGTGCTAAAGGTATTCAACAATCTGGTATTACAATTGATGATTCCAACAATGTAACAGGTGTTGTAGCTCTAACCACTACAGGCTTAGCGACCGTTCAGTCAGCAACCGTTTCCAGCTTCACAACAGGCGTGGTCCACGCAGGGGTAGCAGGCGCCCTAACTTCCTCTAATATAGTGAACGCCGACGTAGATGCAGCAGCAGCAATAGCGGGAACAAAGATTAGTCCTAACTTCGGCTCTCAAGCGGTCACAACTACAGGAAACATATCAACAACTTCTACAGGAAGTATAACTTCATCTAACTTAGTCAACCTAGCAGATGGAAGTAATGCAAGTCCTTCCTTAACCTTTAGTAATGACACTGATACAGGTATTTATAGACCTACAACAAATACAGTTGGGTTTGTATCTGGAGGTTCTCTTAGAGCTAGAGTTACAACTGTAACAGGAAATAGTGTTAATATACCTGCATTCTCAATAGGAGCATCAGCACCAACCGCTGCTCAGCCTATAATCTTCTCCACCTCAGGAGGAAGTGGTGCCACGGAGACAGCCGAAGCTCTCCTAGAGAACACCAACTCAACGTCTGGTACTTTTATGGGCCTTAAAACCATAAGCGGAAATGTTACCAGTATCTTACGAAGCTACAGTGGTGACGGCACCTATGTCGGAAGTCTAAGTGCTCATAGTACATTCTTTATTATAAACGGAAGTACCAAAGGAAGCGTAGATGATAATGGAGCTTGGATTTTAGGACCTGGTTCTACCTCCAACGGAACCGTACATATTAAGAACAATACAGCAACAGCCTCTAGTTCTACTCCAGTTCTGACTCTACAATATACAGTCGATACAGATGTAACTGGTGGTTACTTATTAGATTTACGTAACTCTTCAGGCAGTACAATAGGTCGTATATCAGCAGCATCTAACACTACCACAACTTTCACTGGAAGTTCAGATAGAAGATTAAAGCAAGATGCTACAGATTTCCAAGGACTTGATTTAGTACAGCAAATGCATCCTATTGAATTCTCGTGGAAATCAAATCCAGATATTAGAGACATAGGATTCTACGCTCAAGATATGTATGCAATTCTTCCTGGAGCTGTATCAGTTGGTTCCGATGAGGTTCAAGAAGATGGTTCTCTTAAAAATCCTTGGGGATTGGATTATGGTAGATTAACTCCTGTACTTGTTAAAGCTATACAGGAATTAGTTGAAAGAGTACAGGCGCTAGAAAACAAATAATAAGGAGATATATCATGGCATTACAAAAGACAAAGCAATTAGATTCAGGGATTGAGACAACCTACCACAAAGTATCCAGCCTTCAATTAGAAGGAGTTGCAATTTGTGTAGTCTATGTACAGTCTTTTAAAGACCAACAAGCTAGGCTTGATAATAAGCAAGCAGTTGAGTTGAAACAATTTATCTTCCAAGGTGCGGATAACCCTTGCCAAATAGAAGATATGAATCCACTAAATGTCAACCCATATATCCTAGTATATGAGAAATTAAAGACTCTTCCTGAATTCTCTGGAGCGGTAGATGTCTAAGAAATCCGAATGGATATCTAAGAAGGTTGAGAAGTTAGCAGCCGAAGGCTACTCGGACCCTAAGCAAAGAGTAGCAATTGCCTTTAGTATGGCTGAAAAAGAGCTTGACAAAAGGCCAAAAAAGAGAGATACTAAGAAGTAATTAACTGTAGGCAGGGAGGACCTAGTGTGGATTATAAAGAAGAGTTTAGAGACATAAAAGAGTCGATAAGACGTGTTGAGGACAAGCTCGACAAATTCACATCTGCCGCCCAGACCAATACAGTTGATATTACTTGGGTTAAAGGTTTCATTAAAAATAGTATTGCACTATTGACCACAGCAATAGGTGCGATTATTTCTTATTTACTATCCGAACGAGGGGGATAACGTATGAAAAAGAAAGCAGATATGTTAAAAGGTCTTGAGATGCCAAAGAAGAAAATGGC
>JACCDO010634050.1_pt1 | contig 15334 bp, 14 predicted proteins | sample 7446101 | NCBI WGS metagenome assembly JACCDO01 (sample SAMN15323440, study PRJNA562643) | freshwater metagenome | isolation source: river surface water | place: USA:Blue River Watershed | collected 2017-08-16
CCCTGGTCCTAAAACGGGGCACCTCCAAAAGGTCGAATCTTCTCATCTGCTCTGGTCCTATTTTTGGGGAGCAGACTAACAGCATCAAAGAAAGATAAACCAGTGGGAATCTTTTATCCTTGAGGGAGTAGACCCTTAGATAGCCCAGAAGATTCTTGGCTTTTCCCGTCCAACTTTACTACCGAATGAAGAAAAATCTCAAAAATCTTGAAAAGGGCATTGCCCCTCCTTCTAAAAGACCTAAAAGCGTTAATAAGCGGCGATGGGGGGAGTCTCACCTTCAACTCGTTTTGAAAGTCCGCAGGGAAAATTCCACCTATGGAAAAGAGAAAATAACCATTATTTTAAAACGTGACTACGCACAAACAATAAGCCAGAGCACGATGGGTATAATACTCAATCAGTTGAAAATCAGGGAACTCATTGTAAGACCTCTTCAACATTGCGGGCCAAGCGAAAAAGAAAATTCAAAGGTCCTGCTAAGCCATAGACTTTCAAAGACTACAAGACAATGGAAATGGTGGAACGGGTTCAAATCGACTACATGACTGTTACCAAAAATAATACAGGTTTCAAATACTTTCAGGCTTGGGAACGCAAATCAAAATTCATTGATGCCCAGGTTTACTCTCATGTAAAAAGACCAAGCGCTAAACGGTTTGTGAGAGATCTTGCTACCAAATCACCCTTTAAAATCCATTCCTTTCAAGCAGATGGAAGTTTCGAGTTTATAGGGGAGTTTGAGGAAGCTTGTGCCAAACTAGGCATCTCTCTCATCGTTTTGCCTCCTAAAAAACCAACTTATAGTGGCGGTGTTGAGCGGGGAAACAGAACATTTCGAGAGAAATTTTAGGGTCGGACTGACCTAGTGGCTGATTTCATTGGGGCCATGCGGTATAAGCTTTCTAAGGTTGTTCAAAAATACAACTCTTACAGACCACATCGGAATTTGAAAGGCCTCACTCCTTTGCAATATATTCTCTCTCATATTCGAGAGGTCGCTTGAGTCTCATTTCTTATAAACTCCCACAAAAGTGGATGAGCCCTAGAAGAACATCTTATAGTATGTTATAATTAAAACTTGAGTTGGTTTGGTTGGTAGGGCGATTGATATCTAATCAATGGGTCGTTGGTTCGATTCCAACAGTCGGTACCAGTTGATAGAAATTGGAGCATCGGTGAATAGCACGTTGTAAAAAAATTATGGTCATTTGTCTTTTGAATCAGAGTGTGCTGATGTGATGTGATCATTTTTTTTATCTTACAACTTTTCTTATATTTATAGAGTATTTTGGGAGTTTAGATGGGTATTCGCTATATACTATCGATCATGATTTATATTTTTTAGTCATTGAAAATAGAAAAGATCTGTATTTTTTTCATCTTCTGCTATATATAATAATGGAGTTGTTGAAGTGATTAGGAGAGCCAGTTTTAAAAACAGGATTTCTCAACAACTCAAAAGAATCAGGAACGTTGATTAATACTTCATACACAGCTTTTGGATATAACTCATTTTTAATAAGGGAATAATATGGATAAGAAGAATAATATGGATAAAAATATGGTAACTACAGAAATCGTTGAAATTAGAAATGAAAATACGATTGAGAGTTGGAGAAGATACCGTAAATCTGGTATGGAAAATTTGATAGGGGGTTATAATTTATGTTCAGTATTGTTTTCTTTGTATAAACTGAAATTAATTGATAAATTTAGATCAAAAAACGGTATAGATTTATTTAAAGATATAAATGGTTTAGATTCTTATCTATTAAATAATATTTGTGTATACTTACACTCTTGTAATGTTTTAAAAAAAGAAAATAATAAGTATTATTTAACGGAAATGGGTGAGTTTTTATTTGATGATGTATCTATTGCACAATTAGGTTTTTACCTTGAGGCTTATGGCGACGTAGTCTCGAAAATTCATTTTCTAGTATCTGGTGAAAGTGTTTACGGACAAGATGTCACGAGAGATGGTAGAGCTCTTGGTGAGCATTGTGCTACGCTCTTCCGTCAATTTCATACTTCTACAGTTCTTCATGCACTTAAAGAAATTGAAGCAAAGTATATACTTGATCTCGGCTGTGGGGGAGGCCAATTTTTAATAGATGCTTGTCTTAAAAATCCAGATTTAAGAGGAGTCGGGTTAGACGTTTCTGAGGAAGCAATAGATTTTGCGCGAATTCAATCCAGTCGAAATAATCTTTCTAATAGATTAGAATTTGTGGTTGGAGATGCATTTTCCCCTGAATTTTGGCCCAAAGTTTGTTATGAGGCAGATGTTTTATGCGCAACGGGTGTTCTTCATGAACATTTCAGAGATGGAGAAGATTCTGTTATTAATTTATTAGATAAATTTTCGTCTATATTTAAAGAAAATAATTATAAAGCATTTATATTAGGTGAGCCAGAGATTTATTATGACAATAAAGATAATGATTCAGATTTGTTTTTAATTCATATTTTTACTAAGCAAGGATTCCCTCGTAATTATAAAGAATGGCTAAAATTATTTGAAAAAACTAATTTTAAATGCAGAAAAATTTTTCGTTGCTCCGATGCAGGTCCTAGGTTTTCTTTTTTTGATCTAATACCTACATAATTGTAATATAATGGTTATTAAAAGGTAGAGATTCAGACTATGAGATAAATTTTAGTGGAATCGAGAAGGTTCTGTCACATGCGTGAGAGGGGTTTATAATTTTGAGTAATACGGCCGTATCCTAGATATACTGATATCATCAGACTTGCAAAATTGTTAAAAGAAGATTGAGAAGCATTCTGACCGACAATTTATCCTTTTTGAATCATGAGGATGTTTTCAATTCCTGAAATGGTTTCTTTGGCTGAATAAAATTTATTAGATCCCAGCATTGGCCGAGTTCGCTTCTTGATAAGTTGATGGTCTTGTTCAACAATATTGTTGATATATTTGGTTTGTCTTACCTCAATCTCCTCCTCTTTTAGAACATCTTTTTTGTTACTGCCGTTTTTATCAATAGTGACCTTGTCAACTCTCCCATTTTCCTTGAAAGCCTTTCTAAAGAAGAATTTTGCAGCTATGACATTTCTCTTGGATCGAAGGAGAAAATCAATGGGATTGCCTTCTTTCGCGATAACTGAGAGAAAATCGACACTTCATATAAACAAACAGTATTATCATCGAAGGTGAAGAACAAAAATCTTTAAAATGGAGGAGAAATTGGGGCGAGATTGTCAGCATTCAAACCTCCTTTTTAAAAACTATTTTAAACGCTATTCCAATACTCCTCAACAGATGCGACATGTATCTTGCCAACAAGCTTATAGAGGAGTAGCTAACTTTATGGTTTGGAAGAGGAGACTCTGAAAATGCGACGAGATTATTATCTGCGGTTCTGATAAGATCTCTCTTCCTGTAGGTCTATAAATGAACAGTATCTAAAGAAAAACCAGTTTTGGGTTATTCTGAATTCACATGGTAAGCTAAAACCTTTTTGATAATCCCAAATTATCTGAGGAGGAATAAAGATGATTGAAGCTATATTGGGCATTGATGTCTCTAAAAAGGATCTTTCCGTGAGTCTCTTTTCCAAAGAGACTTTTAAAAGTCGGAAAATTTCCAATGATTTTGATGGGTTTAAAGAGTTAACAAATTTGTTGAAGAAACAAGACCTTACTCATGTCATGACATACTTGGAAGCTACCGGAAAGTATGGAGAGGGAATATCTAACTAATTTATACAACCAAGGACATCAGGTCCATGTTGTTAACCCAGCATGCATCAAGGCATTTGCAAAGAGTAAGTTAAAGCGCTATAAAACAGATAAAGTAGATGCGTTGTTCATTGCTGAATATACAAGTAAAAATCACTTGAGGCCATATAAGCCTAAAGATTCTATTTTTAAAGAGCTTCAATGCCCTTATCGTTGTTTACAAAGCCTAAAAGATCAAAAAACTCAACTTGTTAATCTTTTAGAAAATGAGCAATGTTTACCAAAAGCCGTCCAAGAAGTTTATAAAAACATCAAGGATGAAATAGAAAACCAGATGCAAACCATAGAAACAGCTCTTGATCTCTTTGTAGATAGCCATGACGCATTAAAGCTGGATATTAAAAATATTCAGACTGTGTCTGGTATAGGTAAAATGACTGCCATAGCTATTCTAGTTCAGGCTCCAGATTTATCTTCTTTTAAAAATGCCAGACAATTTGCCGCCTATGCGGGTTTAACCCCTTGCCACACGACTTCTGGGACATCCGTTAAGGGGAAATCTCGACTTTCGAAAATGGGGTCTTCTGTTGCTAAAAACTACAACCCTCTTTTAAAAGACTTCGCTCAGAAGCTCGCTAAAAAAAGAAAACATACAATGGTCATTATTGGGCTATTATGCGCAAACTTCTTGATATTGTGTTTGGCATTATTAAACATAAAACACCTTTTAAGCCTGGATTACTTCAAAATGTCTCTTAACTCTAAAGACAGTATCATAACCATCGGGGATCAGACAAAAAAGAAATCACAATTAATAACTTGCCCGCTAGCTCATAATCATCTTGTAAAGAAAAGGGGTTTTGACCTGTCGCCACGAGCTTCCATTTCAGTTGCTTTACCATGAGTATATCTCAAAATTTCTTTCGAGAGAATTAACATCTCTCTTTTCTAGGGAAAGAAAGGAGACTATGCTGAAGAAGCAGTAAGATAAATGCATTGAAAATCAATAAAGGAATTTTTCCATGACCATTCAAATCGGTGATCGCCTCCCAAACATTACCATGAAACAAGTGACGCCAAGCGGAACCCAAGACATCAATACAGAATCTCTATTTAAAGGAAAAACGGTTGCTCTGTTTGCTATTCCTGGCGCCTTCACTCCTGTGTGCACAACCGTGCATCTTCCCGGTTTTAATAAAAGCATGGATCAATTTAAGGCCAAAGATGTTGCCGTGATATGTGTTTCCGTGAATGATCCCTTTGTCATGGAAGCCTGGGGAAAATCAGTGAATTTTCACTCGGATATTACCTTTTTGGCGGACTGGAATGCTGAATTTACAAAAGCTGTCGGTTTGACCCTAGACGGTTCTGGCGTCGGCTTAGGGCTCCGCTCTTTGCGATATAGCATGCTTGTCAAAGATGGTGTTGTCACAGCTCTTAATGTAGAGTCCAGCCCAGGCCAGTGCGATTTAAGCAGTGCTGATGTCCTGTTAAGGTCGCTTTAAATTAGATGATACCAAAAATTACCTTAAACGATATCCGTGAAACGGTCGATGCTTTAGAAAAGGTAATTTTGCACCCACCAACCCTTCCCTCAGTCTGGTTAAGTGAGCAAGCAGGGAGCCGCTATTTTTCTAAAACTGGAAAATCTTCAAATTATACCCTCATTTAAAGTCAGAGGGGCTTTTATTAAATTATCCCAGCTGTCAAAAGACCAACAACGATAAAGGGGTGGTTGCTATGTCGACGGGGAACCACGCCCAGGGCACCGCCTATCATGCATGCGCGTTAGGGATCTCCACAATGATCGTCATGCCAACAACCCCCCCCCCTTATGCCAAAATCGAAAGCACCCAAAGTCTCGGGGCCAAAATGATTTTAGAAGGACAAACTCTAAATGAAGCCAGTATATTGCCTTTCAATTGGCAGAGCAAGATGGACTTATTTCCACGAATGATAGAAAAGTCCAAAGTCCGCATTTTTCTCACTAAAATACCTATAATTTACAAATAGTTATTGGAGATTCTGGCGATAACATAAAATTTTGATACAATTATATCATCCCTTAGTTTTCCTAGGTTTTCAACCTACTTTTTTATGGACAAATTCGAATAAATTTTGATTTGAGAAAGATAATTCATATTATTTCACCCCCATATTTTATGTTTTGCTGTGCTTGCTCGCTCTTTTAATTCAACATTAACGTACCGATCAGTGATCGCACTTGAGCCATGACCAGCATCATCTCGGATGCTCACGTGATCTATGTTTAACATCATCTGAAATCCCCGTATGACGCAACCAGTGAACGGTAGCTGAGCGTCAGCATGTGTTTGATGGTAAAAGCGGATCTAAAAAGTTTTAATACTCACGATTTATGGAAAGAGCTTGACAAGCATGCTCTTCTAAAATATATTTCTGATATAGCAAAAATTGTTTTTCAAAAACTTAATATTCCCATAGCAACCTGCCAATATTATGTTAGTCTTATTCGCTATTATGATCGCCCACGTATGAAACGAATAAACTCCCAAAAGATAGAACTTTATCTTCTTTGTTATGCTTTTATACGCTATTCAATCGTGAACGATATTTTAATTGATACTTTTAGAAAGCGCCTCGCTGAAATCCAAAATAAAACAAATGACTACATCAACGAACAGCAACTTGAGCGAATTAAAACAACGCATGAACAGATCAGCACCATGGTGTTGATGATTGATCGCTCCCCTTCCCCTTATATTCCAAAGAAAGGCATATATAAATACGTCCCTCAAGAAGAATGGCAAGATGCAGCTTTCTCTCTTGTTGATGAAAGATTTAATAAAAAACGTCTGTTCTGGAAATATATAGATAGTATCGAAGAATCAATTAAACTTAGTATCAGAGCCCTCTTTCTTACTTTTGATTTTACGATTATGCAGGATAATCCGTTAAATACGCTTGTTTTTCGGGTCGCGTTGCAGAACCCTCAAAAATGCACAATCTGAGCTTGAACATTCCACGTAAACCCTTGCTATAATAGAGATCAGGCCGATTCTATTTTGCTTATATACTCTTAATTGAGCCTCCAACATTGCAACAATCTCCTCAAAATCAATCTGACCGTTAATTTTCTTAAAGTTATGCTTACCCGTGAAAGAAATAAGAGTCCAAGCTATCGGTGATATTCTGGCAAACCTTTCAATTACTTTTTCGCTCACACCACTTTCATACATTTTGATATAAATAGCGTTTAAAATGGTGGCATTGTGAGCCATGCTGCAGTTGAGAGGCTTGCGTAATGATCCTGTTATCTACTATCTTCTTCTCCCTCAATGCCCCGCGATAAACATTACAAATAAGGATTTGAAATTGATGATATGCCTCAGTACGATTTCTTGCTGTTCTTATAGATTTTCTCAGAGTCATGTCATTTATTAAATTCAGGACATGAATGCTTTTGAAGATGTTGTTATACTCAGTTAGTGCAGCTCTCAATCTTGCGTAACGCGGATGCGAATTAAGCTTGCGAATGATTGTACCTTGCGTATTCTCTTGAATTAATAATGATATTAGAACCCTTAATATGCCTTTCTTCTGTGATTTAATTCGCTGAACATCAATCTGTCCTTTTGGTTTAATAAAATATCTATAATCTTCAGTCATCTTTTTGGAATATGAATATAATTCGTCGGCGGTATTTTTAATATTTTTGATGCAGTGTATATAGCCAACATTAATTGAGTCCAGAGCGACGAAATTAAGTTGATTCAAAGAGTGATTATCGCCCGTCACCATATCAATGGGGATATCGGTTTTATTACCATAAATAATGTCATATAAATAGTGTCCCTCATACTCGTTAAGACCAATATTCTTTGCGTTTACGGCCACAAAATTAGCCAGCAGCTTATAAAGAGATATCCCCTTTCTTTTGTCCAAATATTTTTTAGAATATCGCGATTGGATTGTGTTAAAGCTTTGGGATCGTGTTATTCCTGCTTTCTGTCTTGCTGCTTCAGCAGGCAAACCGTTAAGGGTGGAAGGCTCCTAAAACACATTTGATTTTACCCATGTAACAGATGTCGTAGCAGGTGTAATAAAAATTGTTGAAAAACTTATTCGAGGACAACAAAACCTCCCGCCCTTTCACTTCACAACAGGGCGCGCCACAAGCTTAAGGGAAGTTGCAAGAATTGCCAATGCGGCGGGAGGTCAAAAATCAGAAATTATTTAGGCCTCTAGCCGTACTTTTGATGTTTCTAATTTCTGTAGGGATGCGTCCCAAACAACGAATATATTGGATTAGTCCCCAAGGATAACCCTGGAAGAAGGAATTAACTGACTTGTTTCTTTTTTAAAGAAGAAATAGATCAACAAATATTGGAATACACCGAAGAGGAGGATATCACAATGAAGATACTCAAAAGTGATACACAGTTATCCTCCGCGGTATAATGCAGGATCGGAACTCTATACTCAAACACTGTGCCAAGACCTAGCGGATCTCCATGAAGTGCACGTCTTCACCCGTCAAGAAAATAATTTTGAACCGGATTATAAGGTAAATGCTGAATTAGATCCCTGCGATTCAAGGATTCTTACACGTCCTTAATTTGCCAAGGGCTCGGAATCAGAATCAATATAGACATGAAGAAGTTGACTGTTATTTTACAAATCTTCTTTCACGGATACAGCCGGATATTATTCATGTTGGGCACTTGAACCACCTTTCCACATCAATTCTTGAAGTAGCAGCAGGAAAAGATATCCCCATTATTTATACTCTGCATGATTATTAGCTCATGTGCCCACGTGGACAATTTATCCAGAGAAATTCAGAAAGTCCTTGGCAGATATGTGATGGTCAAGAGGATGAAAAATGTGCGCAGCAGTGTTATACGGGGTTCTTTTCTGGCGCTTTAGAAGAAGAAAAGCAAGATTTAGTTTACTAGACTGATTGGGTAGGTAGGCGAATGCAGCATATCCGTCAAATAGCTTCCTATGTTGATCGATTCATTGCTCCCAACGGCCTGATAAAATATCCCATTGCATAAACACCCAATCCGGCGATTATCGCAATTATATTGTTGCCTGTTGGAAAAAAAAGAGGGCTTATATGTGGAGATAGAAAAACAAACGGCTCTTTCCCAAAGAAGGGGGCAAGAGTACTATCCACACAACACTTTAACTCGTAACCGATAATTTTCAAAGTTCTTAAAACCATAAGCACGCCGTTGAATGAGCTTCATTTTGCGGTGGAAGCCTTCTGTAATGCCATTATTTTTGGTATATCGCCACATTCTGGCAATCTCTTCCTGCCAAGATTCCAAAGTCTTACCCAACGTTTTAAGATAAGGGAAAGGACAAGATTTTAACTGATCTTTCCAATCAAGGAACTTCTTTATCAACTTCTTTCATTGTTTCTTATTCGATTTTCGACATAATAAGATTTGATTGGTGGTCTGCTTGGCTTCATACAAAACCTGGATAGGTGGGTTTTTTGCCAGATATGCCCTTATAATAGGCCGCTTTTTCTCTGATAAGTTCCAAGCATAAGGTCTTAATAAGCCAAGCTTTACCCTATTTGATTTAATCTCAGGATCAAGCTCTTGGAATGTCTTGAGGAAAGCATGATTCACCAAACGGATAACATGGAAACGATCTGCAACAATCTGAGCCTGTGGAAAGTATGTTTTTACCAAGCAGCGGTAGGATTGGGATAAATCCATACACACAATCTTTACTTGATCTCGCCCTGGCAAGGCCATTAAAGAATGATGGAGTTCTGCTTGAGACTTGCCTGGCAAGATATCAAAGATTTTATTTTTGCCCAAATCGCACAAGGTGGTGGCAAAGGGAACTTTAGAACAAACGCGATGCTCATCAATACCCAGATAAGCTAGACATCGGGAGATTTGATGAGCATGATCCTTGCGTTTAAGGTTCTGCCAGAACCATCTTTCAATGGTTGAGCAACTAACAAACCATTGATCGGCCAACTCTTTTTGAGAGACGCCCATTTGATGGGTTTGGCATACATGGGATTTAAAGGCATCTGTTGCCCGTTGCCATTTGCGAACTCCTGGGATGGTGGGACGAAAGAAATGTGAACACTTCTTGCAAAGATATTTCCACAGTTTTATCCATAGGCAGACACTGCGTCTGCCAAAGTTTTCGTGCCGAACTCGCCGAGAAAGGGGGCATTTTTTACAATACTCACTTGATTGGCATCGTAGACACACAATGGGGCAGCTTAACTCTACATCCAATTCAACAGGTCGCTTGTTGCGACTTCCTACGACTTTTAATCCGGGTATATTTAAGATAAAATCCATTTCGGGCATGGGGGAGTTCCTTCTTCTTCGTTATAATTAAAAGGATATTACTCCATGCCCCCCTCTTTAAGGGAGAGCCAAACAAACAAGGTAAAGTCGTAGTATTCTAAAACATTTCCGATACCGACAGAGCCAACAATTTTAGAAAATCCTGTTTTTTTCTCATTAGCTTTCCTTATTTTTTGGGATATGTCTTTATTCCTGATAGGGTTCCTTTGATTTTCCAAAAATATTTTAAACCTTGCACAAATCACTAGCCATTAAGTGTCGCGGCCGCGACACTTATAATTCTTTTATCAGGCTCATTAGAATCTCTTTTAGTTTCTCTTTTTGCTCTACATCCATTCTCGTTAACCCTCGCTTTTGAATTGTAAATCCACAATCCTCTAAACTTACGCGAATAACCGACCCAGTACTTTTGGATACCTTCTTGTTACTTTTGTTCTTATTATTTAATACAGAATGAAACTTAGAAGAGATATATTCGATTTGTTTTTCTGGCTCTTTTAGGGCTACAATTTCTCTTAGAAAGTCTCTACTAACGATATTATTTTTTTGTATTAGATTTTGTACATCTCCCCTAAGTTTTGTCAAATTTATACATTCTACCACCTTCGTTCTAGGCAACCCTAATTGATCTGCCATCTCAGAATAATTAATGAATATTTCTCGCTCAATAAGGCCTGCCAGTGCACGTCCTAATTCTAGCATCGTTAGGTCGGTACGTTGAATATTTTCAATTAGTGCAATTTCTTCTGCTTGTTTTTGATCATGGATAACCATGCAGGGTACGCGTGTTAGACCGACCATTATTGCAGCACGATACCTTCGTTCGCCACTTACGATCTCATATTTGTCATCTTGACGCGCAAGAACGGTAAGTGGCTGCCTTACTCCATGCTGTTTAATGGTCTGTGAAAGAGGGACAAGACTTTCGTCATCAAACACTTCGCGGGCTTGGTGCCGAAAAGCTACTAATTGATCTATACCGAGGTATATAATTTCATCTCTAAATTTTTCTTGAAGTAGACTTATTCTACGTTGATACTTTTCTTTAGGCTCTAAGTCAGTTGAAATACCTCTAATTTTTGCGTTATCTAACTTCATATTTTTCTTACCCCACACTGTCGCGGCCGCGACATCTACACCACATTGTTGTACTTTGCAAATTCTTTTTGGGTTTGTTTCACTAATTCATGTACTAAATCCATGATATCTTCTAGAGCAACCGATTTCGTCTTGCAGAAGCCGGAGATGGGCATTTTCCTCTTCGCCGCTATGTTAATTTCTTCTGATTTACGCACAACTGCGCTAATCACAGAGTCGCCATATTCAGTTCTTATGGCGCCCAAAACTTCTTGAGCAGTTGCCGTTTTTATCTCATATTTATTTGGAATAATACAAAAGTTTGGCTTCATTTTCATGTCTTGGTAAAAAGAATACATTTCATCTACTAAAACTCGCAAACCAGACAGACTGAATGGTTGTGTTTCACATACTATATTTACACGATCGCTTGCAACAAGCGCGTTCATATTTAAGGTACTAATCGTTGGATTAGTATCAATGATGATAAAATCATACAAGTGGCGGACTGGCTCTAAAGCAACTAAAAGCTTTTCCTCTCTTTTAGTTTTTCCACTAAGTGGCACTTCAATTCTTGTCATAGAAATGTTTGCCGGCAAAAGATCCAATCCAGGAAAGATAGAGACCAAAGATCTTTGTAAAGGTAAACCTTGCACTAGAATATCGTAAATTGTAGCACCATCATAATCTTCAGGGATTTGCATGGCGAGGGACAAATGGGCTTGGGGGTCAAGGTCTAGTGCAAGAACTTTAAATCCTAATAAAGATAAATGAGTTGCAACTTGATAACACATGCTTGTTTTACCAGTTCCGCCCTTAAAGTTGTAGAATACGTTGCATTTTTGATGGATAGGTCTTTTGTTATTAGCATAAAGAAAATCCGTAATCTTTCTCATTGCATCAACATTATATCTTTTATTGTACGAAGAAACTAGGGCAACTGATTCGATTCGTTGTGAGGCCACAACCCTACCAACGGTATTAGAAGAACTTCCACATAGATGAGCAATCATTGATTGGTTATAGGTTAAATCTATCATAAATGATTATCCTTTAATTTTATCTTAATTGTATACTAAAACAATTTTATCAACCACACAATACACGATGACACTATTTTTTATATTAATATAAAAAATAGTGTCATGACATTATTGTTGGTGTTATTAAAAGAAGCATTACGGTTTAAATTTTATGGTATTGACAAACTATCTTTTTGGAAGGCAAATTACATGTAGAATTAAAAATAGCAAAATTTTAGAAGGAATTGTTGAGATTAGAAACACTAAATTACTTTGGAGCTAGGAAAATGAGAAGCTTATAACCTAAAAATAGAAAAAGGGGAGTTTTTCTCCCCCTTGTCCATAACACTAGGACACAAACCAAAATATTATGCTTCGTAGAAGGTGCGTATAATATTAGGCAGATGTTCTTTTATGTGTATAGATTTGCACAGAAAATGGTTCTATGTCAAGAGTTTTGTTCTAGTAGACTGCATTTTTACTAATGGAGCTACTAATGAAGCGAATATATTTTATCAAACATGACCAACGCATTAGACGAATTATAGGTTGTGACCGTGCAACCCTAATCCTTGACAGGTTAGAATTCTATTCCAGTAGGCAGCCTGATGGGTTCTATAAATTCATTGAGCCTAATTCACATAGACTTTACAAAAAAGATGATAGTTGGACTGAACTTTTAGACTGTCACCGCACCTCATTTTGGAGGGCTTTTAAGTTAATTGGCAAAAAGCATACCTCCCGTTGGAGATTTGAAGAGTCAGAAGACAAATTTGGCGGAAAGCTATACGCTAGCTATTACGACCGAAATACAAACCGTATGTTTTTTGTAAGAAACCATGATGCGGTAAAAGAATTTTTTGCCAAGATCCAGCCTGGGTTAGAATTAGGGGATAAATCAGAAAAAAATAAGGATAACAGCCAATCTTGTCCGGGATCTGATAAAACTAAAAACTCATTACGTACCGAGCAAAATGCTCAGTCATATAAAGAATCAAAACCTTCCTCACTGGATTTATCTAAAGATAAATCTCATGCAGAGGAGATCATTAAAAAAATGATTGAAATTTGGACAGCCCTTGTTGAAGAGGGGGGCGCGCAAATTGATCTGACACGGAAACGGATCGCATTTTTGAAAAAAGCTTTTTCGGATAAGTTTGACAGTTGCTTGGAAAAGTGGAAAAAATATTGCCAGGACATTGCTTCCAGTCGGTTTTTGATGGGAGAAATCAAATCTTCTTTTCGCGCAACTCTCGATTGGGCCTTGAAGTTTGACATCATCCAAAAAATTCTTGGGGGAAACTATGGGATTGGAGACAGGAGACCATCAACGCTGCCGTCTGCTGCTGAATCCTTCGTTAAAAATTCAAAAATAGAGATGGCGTCTGAAGAAGCCGTTATTGAAAAAGCAGCAGATGAGCCGGAGCTAGTGAGGGAATTTCGCCTAAAATGGCTGAATAAATTTGGAGCCAGCACCTACCGGGAATGCCTTAAAGATTGTGCAATCGAAGTGGGGGATGATGCCACCCTAATCCTTCGCCCAAGCTCAAGATATAATGCAAAATCAATAGTATCCTATTGGACGCCGACGCTTTTTGTTGGAAGTCCTTTTACGAAAGTTCACATTATCCAGCAAGAGGGCGACCTTTTTTTTAATAAATGGTTTGGATTGGAACCAATAAGGGAAGGGAGGGTGCCGCATAATGATGTCGTTGAGGTTAAGGTTTCTGCTGACTTGACAGGTGAACAAATTGTCAGGTCCTTACCTGAATCAACTAATATTATTGAAGATGTTAATGAAAAATCCCTTGAAAAGGTTCGAGCCTGTGAAGCTGAGGAATCAAGAGCAGTAGTAGTCCAAGTTACCTCAGAAACGCAGATGCTGCGCAAAAAGTTAAGGGAATCCATGCCAAACAACCATTTCCCGACATGGCTTGGAGGTATTGAGGTTGAGGAGGTTGGCCGAGATGGTGTGGTTATTGTCACCTTTGAAGATTCTTTTGCGGTTGGGTGGTCCCGCTCTCGTTTCAGTAAAGAAATCTTTCAATCTGCCGCAAACCTTTGGAAAGAAGTGAATAAGCTCATTATCCGGCAAAAAGAAGGTAATACGGTCCCGCTTCCTATTGAAAAACTTCCAAAAAAATCAGAGAATGTTGTGGAGAAAACGACATTGGAGCAAGCTATAAAATCTTTTCTGTCGGTTTGTTCTCCAGGAATGAAGGCATCGGAAAAATTTGGAATGCAAGGGGCTTGTTAAGATTTTGGTTAAATGATGTTTGGCTGAAGGGGATGGGTGTATGGTTGATTACTTCGATGCGGAGAGGGTGGTGCAAAGAGAAGAGTTTCTCAAAAGGGAACAAGAAAACGGTAAGCGCCCCCCAAAACGTTTTCAGCCAAAGAAACCAGGTAAGGCGTCTAAACCAAAGGCCCTGACCGTTGACCAAAAAATTGAGCTAACAAACCAATGGCTAGAAGAAACCTTTTCCCATTTGTTCTCAGCGGACGATTTTATCCCTCTTGACCATCATCTCCTGAGAGATTTAAAGGTTTACTACAAAAACAACGTTCTCAAGAAAGGTTACCCTCAAGATTTGGTGATTAAGGGAGCTTTTTACCGCTATCTAGAAAGTTATGGTTATTTAGAGTGTCTTAAGCAAGGCGCCGCTCGTTATAATCTCAAAGGAGAATGTTGCGGAACTGTGACCAAAGAAGAAGAGGAAGTGGCCAAGAAAGCACTCAAATCTTACTAGGCGGATTTCTTAATCATTTCGGGGTATTCATCGGGCATGAATGCTCCTCTACACATAATCAGTAAGGTTAAAAATGGATTGAAGAAGGTTGCGGGATGGAGCCGGCATGTTCAAACCTTTGTGTAACGGCTCCACCCTCTTTGGGCAATAATGGCGGCGTAATATGTGACTGTCATTAAGACAACAAATCCGGTAAAGCACTGGAAAATCAGGATTTCTATTCCGATCAGAAAAGAAAATACTGAGAACAGTAGTACGAGTCCTTGAGACGCGGAAAACCAACAAAAGCCAGCGGTCATCAGCATCAAGAAAAGGTAGCCCAGAAATATGGAAATAGAATTTTTAACACCAAGGATAGCCTTGGTTGTTTCACAATCACAAATTTTGGAAACTTCTTTGATAAAATTTTTTTTAAGATCCGCCATCTTTGCCTCTTCGTTTAATCCCTGGA
>JACCDO010352718.1_pt1 | contig 15333 bp, 16 predicted proteins | sample 7446101 | NCBI WGS metagenome assembly JACCDO01 (sample SAMN15323440, study PRJNA562643) | freshwater metagenome | isolation source: river surface water | place: USA:Blue River Watershed | collected 2017-08-16
AACTTTGATTTAAATTTTCTATTACTTTTAGTGCATAATTGAGCTAGAGAATGAGCGATTTTAAAGAAAATAAAAGGCAATTAGACAAAGAATTGGAGCAATTTATTGCACTCCTGAATCAATTGTTACCTCAATACCATTCGTTACTCAAGAAAAAGAACTTAGACCAAGACGAATTGAAGAAACTTGGAGAAATCGAACACTACCTTATCGGCGTAAATTCCAAAATAATGGAAATAAAAGGAAAGCTCGAACAAGATCTTTTTGGTCAATCTATGGATGTTTATTACAAACTTAAAGTTCAAGCAACAGCCGGAGATCCTTCAGCTAAATTAAAATTAGAGAAAATGCGTGATGCATTTGCGGAAGCGCTCAAATCTGGCGATTTAGTCAATTACAACTAAGATATCTCTAAAATTTCATGGTCCTCATTTCCAATTCGCACTACGTCACCTATAGATTTTAAATGAAATTGCTGACCTGCAGGAGATTGTAAATTGATACAGAACACGTCAAGTTCCTGAAAGTGTATTTTCCCAATACCTACGCTAATAAAAAATATGGCTTTTGACGTTTTTACAATGCTTCCGGTAGTTATTCTTGCGTGTTTTGTTTCTGGATTAAGTTGATGAACTATTTGTTGTTGCGCTTGAAGAGCAAGTAGCTGACGCGTAAGTTGTTCTTGCTCCAACTGATTCATAGCGGTTTCGGTCTCGTGTTTATCTCCTGCTGAACTTTTAGCGGAATTTCCTAAAGATTCCGAAAGAGCCTTTAATTCACGCTCAAGAAAAAGTTGTTTTGCCTTTAATTCACCTATGATGTAATGAAGAACTTCTTTTTTGTCCATCAAGGAAGTTGTTGGTCAAGCAAGTAAATAAACGCGGCAATGCCTGCTGCGCCTAAGGCGAGTTCTCGCTCGTTTACATTTTCAAAAACATCGCTAGGCGCATGGTGAAAATCAAAGTAGCGCTGTGAATCGGGAACAAAACCAAATAAAGGAATACCTGGGAATTCATTTTTCAAAGGTCCGATATCAACGCCGCCATAACCATTTTCAAAAACGTGTAAATCGTATGGTTTGAAGATGCCTGACAAAGATGCTAAGAGTCGAACTTGCTCTTCAGATCCATCGCACGAAAAACCACGAGGAGCGAAACCTCCACGGTCGCTCTCCAGAGCGGCAAGTTGTTTTTCTCCTTTTTCTTTGGTCCATTTTGCATAGGCTTTTCCACCAGCGTTTCCATTTTCCTCGTTCATGAAAAACACGACTCGCAAGGTATGTTTAGGTTTGTATCCCAATTTCTTTAAGATGCGCAACGCTTCCATGCAATGAACCACGCCGGCACCATCGTCGTGTGCGCCTTCACCTGTATCCCACGAATCCAAATGACCACCTAAGGTGATTATTTCATTGTTTGATTTTCCTTTTAATTCACCCATCACATTAAAAGAAGGGGCATCAGGAAATTCCATGCAATTCAATTCTAAGTTTACCTGTAGATTTTCCGTTTTCAACCATTCGGAGACCATTTCAGCGTCTTGAGTGGAAATTGCTGCAGCGGGAATTTTGGGAACTTCTTTTTCGTAATGCATCGAACCTGTATGCGGATGTTCGTCTATCGGTAATCCAAGCGAACGTATAATTACGGCAATGGCGCCTTTTTTTGCTGCTTCAACTGCTCCTTCGCCCCGAATGGCATAACAACCTCCGTAAGCTTTAAAAGTTTGAATTTGAGCAGCATCCATCTTCTGATTTATAAAGACAATTTTCCCAGCTACTTTGGATTTGGAAGCTTTTTTTAATTCCTCCAACGACGAAAATTCGATGAGGTCACCTTTCATTAATCCATTCGTTCCAATAGAACCCCCAAGTGCCAATAAATGCAATTTGTGCAATCTTCCTTTTTTTGAGGTAATCCATCCACTTTCCGTAGTTCCTCGTTCCCAATGGGGAACCGTAATGGGTTGTCGGTATACATTGTCCAATCCGTAAGAAGTGAATTTTGCTTCACTCCAGTCAATTGACATGGCAGCTTTTGCAGATCCAGAAAGTCGTGGACCGATATTTTTGCAGAGTTCTCTTAAATCTGAATAAGCACGACCATTATCTAAAGCTTCAGTATAAATTGCGCGAATAAAAGTACTGTCTTGACATTGGGCATGTAAAGGTATTAGGAGCCCAAACAAAATAACGAAAGTTTTCATGGTGTAAAAATAAGGAAATTAACAGATGGCATCATTCGAAAATCTGTCACTTCACGTCTTTTATTATCTTTGCAAAAAAATCATGAAATGTCGTTAAAATGTGGAATTGTTGGACTGCCTAATGTGGGTAAGTCAACCTTATTTAATTGTTTGTCCAACGCGAAAGCACAATCAGCAAATTTTCCTTTTTGTACTATTGAACCAAATATCGGAACGATTTCCGTTCCTGATACACGTTTAGAAACACTAGAATCTTTGGTGAAACCTGAGCGAGTGGTGCCAACAACAATGGAGATTGTAGACATTGCAGGATTAGTAAAAGGAGCTTCGAAAGGTGAGGGCTTGGGTAATCAGTTTTTAGCCAATATACGCGAAACGGATGCTATTCTTCATGTACTTAGATGCTTCGATGATGGCAATATTGTGCATGTCGACGGAAGTGTTGATCCGATTAGAGACAAGGAAATAATCGACATCGAATTGCAATTGAAGGATTTAGAAACCATTGAAAAAAAGATTCAAAGTTTAGCAAGAGTAATCAAATCGGGAGATAAGGAGGCTGTAAAGGAAAACGATTTAGCACTTCAAATAAAAGACGGGCTCGAAAAAGGTATTTCAGTTAGAGGCATCGGTTTTTCAAAAGAAGATATGGAGATAATCAAGCGATTTAATTTGATTACGTCCAAACCGGTAATGTATGTCTGTAATGTTGACGAAGCCTCCGTTAAAAATGGAAATGCCTATGTCGAAAAAGTTAAAGCTGCTGTTGCAAATGAACAAGCAGAAGTGTTAGTTTTAGGAGCAAAAATTGAAGCAGATATCACAGAGTTAGAAACTTACGAAGAAAGACAATTATTCTTGGATGAATTGGGGCTTGACGAACCAGGCGTTAATCGTTTAATTCGTTCAGCCTATTCACTGTTGGATTTACAAACATATTTCACTGCCGGTATTAAAGAGGTTCGCGCTTGGACAATCCGAAAAGGAATGACCGCCCCGCAAGCCGCTGGAGTTATTCACTCGGATTTTGAAAAAGGATTTATTCGGGCCGAGGTAATGAAGTACCAAGATTATACCACCTTGGGGTCAGAACAAGCAGTAAAAGAAGCCGGAAAATTTAAGGTTGAAGGCAAGGAATATGTAGTTTCTGATGGCGACATCATGCATTTTAGATTTAACGTTTAATTTTATAACATGATAAAAGCAAATAATCCAGCATTATCCTCTTGGATTTCCGTTCCGAAAGGATCTGATTTTCCGATTCAAAATATTCCATTTGGAATTGCCTCAAATGATAAGGGACATACTTTTGCTGCAACACGAGTTGGAGATACTGTAATTAATTTGGCAGTGCTTTATCAATTCGGCTATTTGAATGGATTGGGATTCACGTTAGCCCAATTTGAGGCCATCAGTTTAAATGCTTTGATGAAAAACGGTAAGATGGCTATTCGAGCTTTGCGCGACCGTCTGTCAAACCTTTTTGATGCTCAGAATCTGGAATTACAGCAAAATACTGTGCATGTCGAGGAGATTTGTTACGAATTATCCGCTGTTTCCACGTGTATGCCAGTTGAAATTGGAGATTATACTGATTTCTATTCAAGTAAAGAACACGCCACCAACGTGGGTATGATGTTCCGTGATCCGGCAAATGCGCTTTTACCCAATTGGCTTTGGATTCCTGTAGGCTACCATGGAAGGGCGTCTTCAGTCATTTTATCAGGTCAAGATATTCACAGACCAAAAGGTCAAATTAAACCGGATCCATCTGCAAATCCAATTTTTGCTCCCTCGCGTCAAGTTGATTTTGAATTAGAAATGGCCTTTATTACATTTGAAGGAAAAGCTTTAGGTGATAGCATTCAAACATATGAATCAGAAGATTTTATATTTGGACTTTGTCTATTTAACGATTGGTCAGCACGCGACATTCAATCCTGGGAATATGTGCCATTGGGGCCCTTTCTAGCAAAGAATTTTGCTTCTTCAATTTCGGCATGGATTGTTACCTTGGATGCCTTACAACCTTTTGCTGTTGAGACTCCTAAACAAGAGCCAGCTGTATTATCTTATCTTGAATTTGAAGGGAAGAAATCATACGATGTCAAACTTGAAGTTGCCATTCAACCGGAAAATTCAGAAGAAACCACCATTTGTCGTTCGAATTTCAAATACATGTATTGGAATATGGCGCAACAACTCGCGCACCATACGGTGAATGGGTGCAATGTAAGATGCGGTGACCTTATGGGATCGGGTACAATTTCTGGACCTACTGAAGATTCTTACGGTTCTATGTTGGAATTAGCATGGAAAGGAACAAAACCCTTGAAATTAGTTAACGGTGAAGAGCGTAAGTTTATTCAAGATAATGACACGGTGATCATGAGAGGATATTGTGAAAATAATAACGTGAGAATAGGATTTGGAGAAGTAAAGGCAAAATTGCTACCTTCGAAGTAGTGCAACACTACGATTCACATACAAAAATTGATTTTGAATTAGAACGCAAGGAAATTCTAAATGCGTTTAAGTCTCTTTTAAAAGCAATTAACGATCGGTCCAAAGACGATACTAGATTAATTCGCAAAGCTTTTGACGTAGCGCTGGAAGCGCACAAAGACATGCGAAGGAAATCCGGTGAGCCATACATTTATCATCCGATTGCAGTTGCTAGAATTTGCGCAGAAGAAATGGGACTTGGGGCCACTGCGGTGGTGTGTGCTTTGTTACACGACACAGTAGAAGATACGCATATTACCTTGCAAGATGTCGAAGATCTATTCGGACCAAAAGTGCGTTTGATTATCGATGGACTTACGAAAATCCCAGAAGTTTTTGATGAAAATGCGAGCATTCAAGCGGAGAATTTTCGTAAAATGCTATTAACGATTTCCGATGATCTGAGAGTCGTTCTTATCAAATTGGCGGATCGCTTACACAATATGCGAACACTCGATTCCATGCGTGCAGACAAGCAATTAAAGATTGCATCTGAAACGAAATTTTTGTACGCCCCGCTTGCCCATCGACTTGGTTTGTACTCGGTAAAAATGGAACTTGAGGATTTGTCTATGAAATATTGTGAGGCAGAGGCTTATAGAGAAATCGAAAGTAAATTAAAAAGCACCTCAGATGTTCGAAATCGATTTATTCGAAGGTTTATTGCGCCGATTAAAGAAACCCTTCTTCACGAAGGTTATATTTTTGAAATAAAAGCAAGGACTAAATCAATTTCCTCAATTTGGAAAAAAATGCAATCCAAAGATATTCCTTTTGAGGAAGTTTTTGATGTTTTCGCACTTCGAATCATTGTGGAAACCCCCATTGAATTAGAGAAACCCGATTGTTGGCGAATTTATTCAATAGTCACCGATTTTTATCAACCAAGTCCAGAAAGATTAAGAGATTGGGTGTCAACTCCTCGTGCAAATGGTTACGAATCGTTGCATACTACTGTCATGTCGCCAACTGGAAAATGGGTGGAAGTTCAGATTCGATCCAAAAGAATGGACGAAATCGCGGAAAAAGGGCTAGCTGCTCATTACAAATACAAAGAATCTTCGTCTGAAGAAAGTAAGTTTGACAGGTGGATAGCGGAAATCAGGGAATTGTTAGACAATCCCGAAACTACGGCAATGGAATTTGTAAATGATTTCAAATTGAATTTATTCAACGATGAAATTTACGTTTTTACGCCAAAGGGTGAGTTAAGAGTCTTGCCATCGGGCTCTACCATTTTAGATTTTGCATATGATATTCATACAGAAATTGGAAACAAATGTATTGGTGCGAAAGTAAATAACCGTTTAATGCCGCTGAGTTATCAATTGCAAAATGGAGATCAATTGGAAATTATCACCTCTTCAAAGCAAAAACCTAACGAAGAATGGCTGAGATTTGTGGTTTCTGCGCGCGCAAAGCAGAAAATTAAGGCATCTCTCAACGAAGAGCGAAAAGTAATTGCCCAAGACGGCAAAGAAATTCTGGAGCGAAAGTTCAAACAGTTCAATATTCGAATGAACTCCGACAATATAAGCTTTCTAGAGAAGCATTTTTCAACAGGAAGTGCTACTGAGCTTTATTTTAGAATCGCTAAAGGAAAAATTGACCTAGCAAAATTGCGTGAATTTGAGGTGAATAATGGGGTTTTACAATTCACAAAAAAAGAACCGGTTAAGAAAATACTGGAAGAATTCTCCAAGCCAGAATCTTTTGATTTAAAATCGGATACAATCTTAATCGGCGATGATTTTAAAGGCTTTGATTACCAACTTGCTAAATGTTGTAATCCAATTCCAGGAGATAAAGTATTTGGATTTATCACAGTTGGCGATGGAATAAAAATACACCGATTCAATTGCCCAAATGCTATGCACCTTATGTCGAAAATGGCATACCGATGCATCAAAGCAAAATGGAAATCCGACAAAATGGTGGAGCGTGTGGCAGCTATAAAAATTGTTGGTATCGATCAAATGGGCTTGGTTAATAAACTGACTGACATCATTTCTAAACAAGAAAATGTCAATATGAAAAGTATTTCATTTGAGACAGAGGATGGTGTTTTTGAAGGGAAGCTAAAAGTAATGGTTTTCGATACAGAGCACTTGGAGCAATTAATCCGAAAGTTTGAAGCGGTTGAAGGGGTGCAACGAGTATCACGCTGGGATACTGAGGAAGAAATTAATTGACATTAAACTATAGTCTCATCTTATTTTCTTGAGTTTCCTGAGTTCTGCTTATCTTTGCACTAGAAAAATAGACATGGCACAACAAAAATTTGCAACAAGAGAAGAGGATTATTCCAAATGGTACAATGAGTTAGTTTATAGAGCAGATTTGGCGGAACATTCGGACGTCAGAGGCTGTATGGTAATAAAACCTTATGGTTACGCTATCTGGGAAAAGATGAAAGATATTTTGGATGCAAAATTCAAGGAAACTGGTCATTCAAATGCATACTTCCCTTTGTTTATTCCTAAATCTTACCTCAGTAAAGAAGCCAGTCATGTCGATGGTTTTGCAAAAGAGTGTGCGGTAGTGACCCATTATCGATTAAAGAATGCCGAAGATGGGAGTGGAGTAGTGGTGGATCCTACGGCAAAATTAGAAGAGGAATTGATTGTTCGACCTACCTCTGAAACCATCATTTGGAACTCGTACAAAAACTGGATTCAATCCTATCGCGATTTGCCAATATTGATTAATCAATGGGCGAATGTGGTTCGTTGGGAGATGCGTACCCGACTTTTCTTAAGAACAGCTGAATTTTTATGGCAGGAAGGCCACACAGCTCACGCTACAAAGCAGGAAGCTATTGAAGAAGCAGAGCGCATGTTGGATGTTTATGCTGAATTCGCAGAAAACTACATGGCTATGCCGGTCATTAAAGGAAGAAAATCAGAATCGGAACGATTTGCCGGAGCAGAAGATACGTTGTGCATAGAAGCGCTAATGCAAGATGGAAAAGCATTGCAAGCAGGAACTTCACACTTTCTAGGGCAAAATTTTGCCAAAGCTTTTGAGGTAAAATATACTGACAAAGAAGGAAAACAGGAATATGTTTGGGCTACTTCTTGGGGTGTTTCTACGCGTTTGATGGGGGCATTGATCATGACGCATTCCGATGATGAAGGCCTGGTTTTACCACCAGCATTGGCACCAATTCAAGTGGTGGCTGTTCCAATTCATCGTACTGAAGAAGAATTGAATGCCATTACAGACAAGATGAAAGGATTGGAACAAAAGCTAAAAGCACGTGGCATTTCCTTTAAATATGACCACGATGACAATAAACGTCCTGGATGGAAGTTTGCCGAATACGAAGCCAAAGGTGTTCCTGTGAGAATCGCAATGGGTCCTCGTGATTTAGAAAACGGTAAAGTAGAAATTGCTCGCCGTGACACCAAAGAAAAATTTTCTATAGATTTTGAAGGATTGGACCAATACATTGAGAATTTACTTGCGGAAATTCAATTAAATCTCCTGGAAAGAGCCAAGTCCTTTCGCGCACTGAATTATAAAAAAGTAGACACTTACGAGCAATTCAAAAAGGAAATTGAAAAGGGAGGGTTTTTCTTGTGTCATTGGGATGGAACAAAAGAAACAGAAGCTAAAATCAAAGAAGAAACCCAAGCTACAATTCGGTGTATTGCATTGGATCAAGAAGCCGAAAATGGAGTCTGTATGGTAACAGGGAAACCTTCATCAGGTCGCGTGATCTTTGCTAAAGCATATTAATTTGTCCGTTTTTAGGTTCAAGCATTTCTCGATTCGTCAAGAAAATTCTGCCTTAAAGGTCGGCACCGACAGTATGTTATTAGGCAGTCTCGTTAACGCTGATTCACCTGGCTATATCCTCGACGTTGGAACCGGGTGTGGAGTCCTATCACTCATGATGGCACAGCATTTTCCAAATGCTTTCATTTCTGCGTTGGAAATAGATAACGATTCATGCATAGATGCGCAATTAAATTTTACAGAATCAACCTGGTTAGACCGTCTAGAACTTATACGTAAAGATTTTTTCGAATTCAGCAGCTCAATAAAATTTGATTTAATCATCAGTAATCCGCCTTTTCATTTCGAAGTGGTAAAGAGCGAAAATTCACGTAAGAACAAGGCAAAAAGATGGACTAAATCAGAATTCCAACAATTTTATGCAAAGTGTGCCGAGTTATCACATCTTGGAACAGATCTTTTTCTAATCGTTCCTTATTTATGGCACGTTGAACATTTGACATTGGCAACTTCGTTTGGATGGCAAGCTCATCAGAAAATTATAATCCATAGCAGTATTGAGAAGCAAAATTCTCGCGTCTTGATTAATTTTAAACGCGAAATTGTAAACGAATGTATGGTTTCAGAAATAACGATACGAAATATTGATGGAACTTATTCGGACGAATATATAGTGTTAACCAAGGAGTTTCATGGCGTAGCACTTTAGCTTACATACCAATTATACTTAAAAATATGCCGTCTATAACCTTCGCCATCATAGGAATATTTAATGTTTCCATGGTGTCGCTTTCTTGATGATAATGTTTGTTTCTGTAAAATGAAGTGTCCGTAATCATGAGTGCGTCGAAGCCAAAATTCCAATAATTCAAATGATCTGAAAAATCAACTCCAGTAAGAGATCGAGGGGCTGTAAATTTTTTTGTCGAAATCTGATTCGTTTTCTTGTAAGCTTTACAAAATTGTTTAACGAAACTTCCATACGATGATTTTCTAACCAACGTAATAAAATCTCCTCGACTTCCGTATTTTAATTTGAGTAGTGAAATTGGATAATCTTGCGAATTTTTTTCTTTGGAGAAATACCCAATCATTTCAACGGAAATCATCCCAATTACTGGAATATTAGAGTTTCTTAAGTATTGTGCATGGATATAGCTTCCCATAGATTTAGTTCTGAAAAACGGAGGTTCTTCCAAACTGTAGGCAACCAAATCTACTCGAAAAGGCAATTTTAAATTTTTCAGTAAGCGAGCAAGTTCAAGTAATCCAACAACTCCACTGGCATTGTCGTCTGCACCTTCTTGATTACCACAAACATCGTAATGAGCGCCAATAATGACTCGTTGGGAGTGTTCAGTTCCGAACGAACAAATGACATTTTTGTATACGTTTTTATTAACGTTAAATAATTGATAATCTACACTATCCGAATATTTTGAAAATTCATTAAAAATGTATGCTGCCGTTTCATTTAATTGGTTCACATTCATAAAATGCCTGTATTCAGCAGTTTTAGTAAGTTTTATCAAATGTGCGTTAATTTGTGTTGTGTCGGCTTTTTGTTGTGCATGACAAAGACTCCCGAAAAAGAGTAAAAACATGCACCAATAAAGTTTAGAACTCAAGAAGTGTTTGACTATCATTTGATTTTAAAATTAGCCATTTTTGACTACAATTAACATTTCCCAAGGATTTGGTTGTTCATTTAACCTTACTTTTGGGTATGAGGTTTCTTCTTCTTTTTGCTTTTTGTTTGATTGCTGAGTATATTTTTATTGAAAGTTTTTTTCGAATTGGAGGCATCATTTCAAGTATTGGTTGGTTAGTTTCAATAATGTTCATTTTGTCGTTTATTGTGATGATGACATTTTTTAGACGAAAATCAAAAGATTATCGTATTGCTTTTTATGCTTTTGGTTTGATGATTTTCTCTTCTGTTCCGGCTTTATTTTATTTGATTCCGGGATTACTTTACTTGGTTTTTGATAATTCTGTTTTTGCTTATATAGGATGGGCCTTCGCGGCGCTTATTGCGCTTGGCATTTTCTTGGGAATAATTGTAGGACGTTGGAATTGGAAAGTTCATACCATTTCTCCGAAATTTAATAATTTACCGGAATTTCTTAAAGGGAAGAGAATAGTTCAGATTAGCGATATTCATGTGGGTAGCTTTTTTGGAAATAAGAAACGTGTTCGAAAAGCTATTCAAATGATTAATAATCAAAATCCGGATTATGTTTTTTTTACCGGCGATTTAGTTAACAATACTGCTGACGAAATGGAGGAGTGGGTGGATGTTTTCAGTGAGATAAACGCCTTATGTGGTAAGTATTCTATTCTTGGAAATCACGATTATGGTGATTATGTAGCATGGAATAATGAGGAGGAAAAAAGAAATAATTTCGAGAAATTAATTCGTGTCCATGAGAAAATTGGTTTTGTTTTATTAAGAAATGAATCCATTATACTCGGTGAAAATACATGGTTACTGGGGGTAGAGAATTGGGGGAAACCACCTTTCCGACAGAGTGGAGATGTAAACAAAGCGCTATTCGGAGTTCCAGAAAACGATTTTAAAATTTTATTATCCCACGATCCGAGTCACTTTGATGAAAAAATAGCTGGTAAAACGACGATATCGTTAACCTTGTCTGGTCACACGCATGGAATGCAATTCGGAATAGAACGCTTCGGAATTAAATGGAGTCCGGTTTCATTTAAATATTCGAAATGGGCAGGATTATACAGAGTATCAAATCAATTTTTATACGTAAATCGCGGTTTTGGTTACCTCGGTTTTCCCGGTAGAGTTGGAATTTATCCGGAGATCACGCTGATCAAACTTTAGTGTTAAGTCAAAAATAAAGAATCGTTAAATCATTTAAGTTTGAAACAAAATTGTTAAGTTTGACAAACTAAAATATTACTTATGAATAAAATTTTTTTTAGCGCTGCGTTAATTGCAGTTATCGGACTTGCTTCTTGTGGGAAATCAGCATGTGATTGTAAAAAAGAAGCAGAAGAATTAGTTGGAAAAATGATGAAAGATCCATCAAAAGCAGATGATTACAAAAAAGAAATCGACGAATTAGAGAAAGATTGTAAAGAGTACAAAGAAGAAGATTTCAAAGAGTGTAAATAATCAAATGATTTTTTCAGAGGGCTATTCCAAGAATAGCCCTTTTTTATTGTATGAGTAACAAATATTTATTTTTTATACTTCTGTTTGTTTTTTCATGTCAAGGAAAAATGAAAGACGATATTGATGCAATCGTAGATAAGACATGTGCTTGTAAATCTAAAACAGGTCAAGAGTTGAACGATTGCAAAACTGAAATTGAAAAAGAGGCTGAAGAATTAGATAAACGCATTCAGGAATTACCTGAGGACCAAAAAAAAGAAATGGAAGAATACGTTCGTCTTAAGATGAACGATTGCCATTAATTCAGCATCTTTAGTTCTTTACTTTTTTTCGGGTTTTTGATAGAAGTGGAAAGTGAAAAGTTATGAAAACTGGCCGCTTTTGAATAAACCGTAAATCCATAATTGAATTCAAATTTTTTCAAGAGCAATCCAAAACCAAGAGAAAATCCTGCCATTCCCGGACGTAAATCCACCATTAATTCACTTCTCCTGTGATAGTCGAATGCACCTCGAATATGAAAACTCTTACTTGCTAATAATTCAACTTGCAAGACCACGTGATGTCCAATTTTTTCGATGAAATTTGGTTTGTCTACTGGTATAGTGTCACCTGTTAGTAAATCAATTTCAGGTTGTAAGCTAGGGTCGATGTACATGTTGTTCCATCGATTTAACTCGTTTAATAACACCGAAAAGCGAAAAGGAGCATGTTTAAGTTTATATGAAACTGCTGCCTGAACATTTAAGGGTAATAAATCATTTGAAGTGCTGGTGTAATCTTTAAATTTAACACCGATGTTTCTTGCTAATAACGAAGTACTTAGCAATTTTGATTTGTTGGTAAAATAAGCGCCAAATGAACTGCTTATTCCTAAAGCGTAATAATTTTCAATATATGATCCCAAGAAATTTCCTGTCATTCCGATGGACATATATGGATTGATTTCCTTGGAAATTGCTAATCCTAATGAATAATCCAAAGCACTGTATTCGCCAAGTTCATTTCCGGTTTCATCACGTTCTATAAATTCCCCAAAGGCACTATATGAGATGATGGGAGCGAGTGCGAAATGTTTCGTTTTGAGTGCAAATGAAAGTATACCCTGATTTACTCCTCCTGGGTGTAACACATTGGACATCAGAATTTTCCCATTATCAGAATTCTCGAGTAAGGCGGGATTAATAATTGCATTTGAAAGATCACTCGTTTTTACTGCGATTAATGCATGTCCAGTACCGGCAGATTTTGCTGAAACCAAAGAGGACAGGTAAGTGAACGAATTATTTCCATAATACTGCGCATTGCCATTAAAGAACAGAGAAACAAAGAATAGAATGGATAAATACTTCATGTATAACTAACGCATCTCAAAGGTAAAAATTTTAATTTCTTAAATATTTTAAATAAAAATGTTATTTTTAGAAAAAAGAAGCGTGTTTATGATAAAAATATAAGCCTATGCAAAATTATACCCAAACTATTCTCTTGATTGGAAATCATGCTTCGCTTCATGCTGACGCATTTATTGAGAATTCTAATCAACACAAAATCATAAAATTGAGATTTGAATCATCTGATCCCTTTGATGAAGCTACTTCGAATAAAATCTGGTTAGATAATCAATCAATTAATACACAAAGAGATTACGATATAGAAAGTTTAGTTTTGGCAATAAATGAAAACAAGCTGCCGTCAATACTTTCTAATGTAACACTAATTGTTGGAGATCCTAGTGAACTGTTATATCAGGCTTTTTTATTAGCCATGCTCAAGGAAGATCCGAATAATTTTAGAGGGATTAACGAAAACGAAAGTCCATCTGATGTGGTTAATTTGTTTTTGTACCCTGTAGGGATGATGGCGCAAGACATTAGAAAAGAACTTTCCAATTTAATGTATTGCCTTAAAAAACATGAAATGGGGACTTATCTTATTCGAAAAGAAGAGAAAGATTTAGATTCACTTTTTAAGTTGTTATTGAACAGTCTTACTTTTATGTCAATTGTTGAATTAGAAGATCAAATTAAAGGAATAGAACATTTGGTTTCGCCAAGATTGAGTATGCAAGTATAATGGATAGTAGGGTACAGCAGGTTATTTTTGAGGAATGTCTTAATCGCTATAAAAACTTGTTTTTTAAGTTAATAATAGACAAATTTCCAGATAGAGAAGATGCTAAAGATATTTATCAAGAATTTTGTATCCACTTGTATACAAAAATTGGTTTGCTCTATCCAGACCAATCTGATTTGTTTGACACAAAGTCATGGCTTTCCACCGTTGTAAATAATTTTTGTATTTCTACACTTCGAAAGAGAAATGGTAAACGACAAGTTTCATTCGTTTCCGAGGAGAAAACAAGTTTAATTCGCGCTAATTACAGCGAAGGAAACGAAACTTTTGATGAATTCTCGGACCGAGCCGAAAAAATACCAATTGAGAATGCCTTAGATGATGCCTTGAGTGTTTTAGACAAACGCGACGTATTAATTTTAAAAATGAAATATTATTACGGAAAACCTTCCGTGTATATCAGTAAAAAAATGAACGAAACACACGTGGATGTCTATATTGGAAGACTTAAAGAAAGGTTGAAAAAGAAAATAGGGATTAAAAATTTAGATGAATTTTTAATCCGTTATAACATTGAATTCTAGAAATTTAGGTAACGCTCTTTTTTCTCCTCGTATATATCGTCAATTGTTACAAGAATCCCTGTTTCTTCCACATTCCCAAATTCAGGGTTTACGGCTGTTCCAAACGTCTTCATTGAAGGCGACAGACTCATGTAGATATTAACCAATGGAGGTACAAATTCTCCGTGTTCCCGCACAAAAGTATTTAGTTCTTTAAATGCTTCTTTATATGGCAAATCTTTTATCTTTTGTAAATACATGCTACAATCCTCATCCAGTATTAAGGGATTATAAGGTGTCATCAGCTTTTCCTTATCAGGAAAAAAAGTATGCATAAAAGTCAGTAGAAAATTACGTGAAGGCCTATTGTAATCTGGATACATAGTAACCTTTCCGAAGAAATAGCGAATTTCAGGGTTGAATTTCACTAAGGCTCCAAGTCCGTCCCAAATATTATCGAGTGCATACAAGCCTTTTTTAGGATTCACTGATGGTTGGTAATCCGGCTGAACCCAACTTCTTCCTAATTCAATTGTTTTTGGAAGGTAATTTTCAATAAAATCAGTCGAAAAATTAAAGTAATGAGCAGTTGACAGATGTATTTCTTTGTTTGAGTCTATGGCATCTTTACATTTGATATACCTATAACCACCGATAATTTCTTCGTCTTCCGGTGACCAAACGATGAGTTGCTGATAACAAATTTCACGTAAGTCATAGTCATCTAAATCGAGTTCTTCGCCCGTTCCTCCTCCCGAAGCACGAAAAGTTATTTCTCTCAATCGTCCTATTTCTCTCAGTGTATTTGGTGCGTTATGTTGATTGACAATATAAATTTCATTGTCGCCTTTTCTTGTTTTACGAATAAATTTTTCTGATGTCAACTCAGCCTTTAAATCCGATTTTGATACGGGATTAATTATCGTTTTCATTTCGATTGTCTAAATTGATGAACATGTTTTCTAAACCACTCTGAAGCTTCTATATCACTCCATTCTTTATTTATTTCTTGACCCAAAATAGGTTTCCCAATGGTAAAAGTGATGGTTCTGTTTTTTTGTTTAAATAACTCATCGGCCAAATACATCATTTCAATAT
>JACCDO010667828.1_pt1 | contig 15326 bp, 15 predicted proteins | sample 7446101 | NCBI WGS metagenome assembly JACCDO01 (sample SAMN15323440, study PRJNA562643) | freshwater metagenome | isolation source: river surface water | place: USA:Blue River Watershed | collected 2017-08-16
GATTCATCTTGTTGAATATTGTCGTTTTCTTCGTAATCAATATCTTCCAGTAACTGATTTTGAACTTGTTGAAAAAAATTGGCTAAATCATAGTTTTTTTCATTGGTATATTTACTAATTAGCGGTGTAGACGCATTTATAATATCGTCGTATGTGACTTGTGCGTTGTCTGTCAAATTTAATAATTCCAATAAATCATCTTGACTATAATTACCTACATTTAAATCAATGTTATCGTCACTATTCATTTTATACTTATATACTATGGATAATTAGTTTTAATTATATATATTTATTAAATATTTGTGTAAATACTTGAACAAAATCGAATTCAAACTTATTATGTAATATCCAATCGGGTAATTCTGTAATACCTTGTGCGCGTTTACAGTGACGTTCTCCTTTGAAAAGGAGTTGTTCTAACACACTAATGACGCGCTTGTTATATTCATCGGATATAGCTTCGACTGTTATGCGCTTGTTTCCCTTGTATATATAACGATTATAATCCATATCGTCATATATTCTATACGGTTTGTCTAATATATTTTTGTTTATTATCAAGCCAATCCCTTCAATCTTATTCGTTGTGTTATTCATCTCTATTACATATACATTACTTTCTAGTGGGATTGTTTCTTTGATTTTCATCGGTGTGCCATATAAACAACCAGCATGACCTATTTTCATTTTGTAATTGACATTTTGCTCATATGTTTTGTCATTAAATCGTGTTGTTGCGATTGTTTTATTGGACATGATGGACCTAGATACTTATGCTGATACTGATACGATTTTTAATTTCAGTTAATTTTAATTGTTGATGGGTTACTCTAGTTACCCATTTTTATTTTCAATTTTTTGTAAAATGTCTCATCTTTAATCGGAAATATAATATTGCGAATGCGATGATAAAATGTATTAATACAATATATTGTGTTCCATTATAGCGTGTCTCTTCAGTTATTGGATAGCCACACATTACTAAATAAGGATCTATGATATTTATAAAGTTATCACTATTCAATTTATATTCCACATTAGAAACAAAACATCCTTTTAAATACATGAATAAGGACCAAGAACATAAAGATAGAACCAATGTAAATAGACCTAGCCATATTGGGGCTGATATATATATTAAACATGCATATATTGGAACTGTAAAATGAAATGCTTTTATTACAAATGCCCAAATATGATTATATTGACCAGTTGGATCGTTTATATTTTGATAAAAATAATTGGCCAGATCTTTTCTACATTTTCTTCTATATGAATCTTCAAAGTATTTGTCCATTATATTTATTTGTTACTATATTTTATTCAATGTAACCTATTCTATTCATTGTTGTTGAATTCATTATTGGCATATTTGTAGCCTTAGTCTCTTAGTCTTAGCCTTATTCCTAGTGCCTTTTTCTTAGTTCCTTTTTTTAAGCAAATTAGTAAAGGCTTCTCTTACTTCTTGAATGTCCTCTTTATATGTGACACCATTCCATATTCCATCGGTTTTAAATAATTCTAATTCTAGTTTTCCTTGTCCGATGAGAGAATTTAAAAAATTGGGCAACATGGCTTCAATAGTCGTATTGTCTTTATTTGTTTCTTTAAATTCTTGTAAATCGTGCGCCATACTTGATAGTACAGATGGTTGTAGTAGTAATAAATTCACACTCACATATTGATTTTCTAGCTCGACTGGACTATAATTACCCTTTTCTATGTTTAATCTCTCTTGAAGTTCAATGACCTTTCCGACCGGATTCACCGATATAAATCCACGGTTTGCCTTTTTATTGTCTTGTAATGTCGTACCTAACTTGAAACCAATAATATAATTTCGCGTTACATCACATTGCTCACGGATCATTTCGAATGTCTTTGAATCATACAAATCGTCGCTATTTAACAGTAAAAATGGTGAGTCGATATACTCTGATGCCGACGATACTGCGTCAGCTGTTCCCCATGGCTTTGTTCTGAAATGTGGTATTTCTTGAATATTATATGTTATTTTACTAGATATTTCATACTTGCGTGTTACTCTATAAACCTCCTCCATTATTTTATCCTTGTTTTCGGCATTCACAGTCAAATGAATATGAACGATATGTATACTTCCTAGCATTTGACATATTGACATTTCAAATAGACTTTCATCGTTTGGACCTATTTTACTCAGCATTTTTGGTTCACCCCCAAATCTAGATGATTTACCACCGGCTATAAATAGTAATGTTAAATCAGTCATTATATAACATGATAGCATTAATTTATTTGGTTTTAAAAGCAAATAATAAAATAAATAATCCGATATATTGATTATTCAAAAAACTTGTATTTAATGTTATAATATCTCTCTATGTATTTCTTTTCATTCTCTTCTATACCTATTAATTTGTAAATGTCTATTGATTTTGTATTATACATTGTTACTGCTTCCGGTATTTTCGAAAAGTCTGGAATATACTCAAACACATACTTTTCTAAATAGCGCATTCTATATCTTGTCGTCTCAAATAGAAATAAAATCAACTCAGTCGAGAGAAATTCCTTGATTAATTCCAGTTCTTTGACCGGTTTATTATTTATTATATAATTATCTCTCGACGATATTCCATATAATCCTTCTTTATCTAGATATGGAAATCCATACATTTTATGAGCCATTATTATTTTAGGTTCTCCGTGAAAGGCAAGTTCTTCATTACTGTACTTGAATTGTAACTCCGGACGTTTACTAATCTTATTTAAAGTAGTAGTATTTACATTTTGAAAAGGATAGGCGAGAGAAATTGAGTCATTTAATATAGCACCTTTTGGTGGCATATTCGTCTTTATTACATTTAATTTTCCGTATTTCTCTCTTAAAACCAAGAACTTATTTACTATAGACGCAAAACATAGCGGTATTGGAATCTCCTTGTTCAGATTAAAACTGATATAATTGTTATTTAATTCATCGTATAATTCAATTTGTCTAGTATTGGGTGTATTGTGTTGTGTATTTTCTCTCTTCGTTAGTAAAAAATAACAGATTGGTGTCTGTACATGATAGTTGAATAGTTTGTTTACTTCACTAGAGTCAAGTGTATGTAACCGTTCTATTGGGTATTGTAATAATAACTCGTACATACCAGCTTTATCCGGTTTCATCCATATAGATGGAATAAGTACATTCATCTTACCACCAGTCTTTAACAGAGAGATATTCTGCTTAATAAACTCTGTCCAAATTGTATTTCCATCCTCCTTTTTACTCGCATTATTCTTCGTAGGTACTTTCTTCACACCATCACAATTATAAGGCGGATTACCAATAATATAATCAAACCGTATGTCAGTAACCCATTGAATATAGTTGTCCTCGATAATATTCGCATTCGGTCCAAATGTCGTTCTTAATGCGACAATATTATCTGAATTTATTTCTACCATGTAAAGCATATTATGTATTATATGTTCTTTTCTCTCTACTTCATTGGGAATAAGAGGTTCAAGTGATTTAAATAAAATGACAAATAAACATATGCTATAATTTCCGTGTCCGGATCCAGCATCCAACCATTTCAAATCCTTATTTTTAAAATCTTCTTCCGGTATGATGGATAACATTTTATAAATGAAACTATAAGGCGTATTTACTTCACCATATAAGTTTTTCAAATGTTCATTGTATTCCAAATATTCGGGCAGTTCTTGGTTTAAATGGGAATCAGTATGTTCGTTTGTATTTAAAGTAATATTTAGAATCGACATTAATATTACTTTAAATTATTTATTCCATCGTTTATCTTATTAGGGCGTTTATCTTATTTTCTTCTGCGCGTTTTATTTCGTTTTTCGCGATGTCGTCTGGTTTGTTCCTTATTCTTCATTTTTCCAGTAATCTCCTTTTCTTGCTTAATAATCATATCCACTATACGTTGATAAAAGCTACGGAATTCCTTCTTTTCCTTTTTCAATTCATCATACGAAAACCACCTTATTTTCGATTTTTCTAGCAAACCATTATCTTTCTTATGTTTTACATGTGGCAAATATCGACAAAAAAATTCATAATTGTTTTTATAGTACATGGGTAGATTCTCATCATAATCCATTTTAAATATATAAGTAGTATACTCCTTGAATTTTATAGTCGCTATTTTATTCTTTTTAACACGCACTCTTAATTGATCTGCTGACCCAAGAAATCCATTTATCTCCTCCGAACCTTCTCTTAAAGCTGTGTCAAATTGGGTTTCACCTTCTTCGTGTCCACCACCAAAATCAGCCCATCCAGGTGTATCGTCTAATTCATTCTCCTTGCCGAATAAAAAATAAACCTTATCATTTTTTATTGCCACTGGTAATATGCCGCCTCCCATTACTATAAGATTATATTTTATTTTGTTTCAATTTTTTGTTTCGTTAGTAGGTTCGCTAATTGTTTAAATTTTTAGTTCGTAGTAAGTTTATGTCGTATTTTACGCATTGTCACAGTAATTTGCCGTCATCCATATCTTGGATTGCTTTTTGTTTAACGGAATGAATGTTGTCGTATCATAGTTAGTATCCTCAATATAGTCGTGATAACTCGTATGGTCAAGTTCAGAACCAATTCGAGCCAATTTGTGAGGTTGATTTAGTTCAGTATCGTAATACTCGTATTTACTATTATCAACTAACTGTAGATATTGGTTATTAGCAGAGTAGTTATTTGGACTCACTACATATGGACGAACTACTGCTGTATTATATGTAGTCGGTAATTCCGAATCGCCATCTACTTGTAATTCACTGAGAGTCATGGGAGATATATTCGGAGAAGACATATTTTCATTTACAGAATCAGATGGATCGATCGGACCAGTTTCAATATCCGTATCCCAATCACATTCGCGTCTATATTTCACAGGTATGTATTCACGCTGATATAGTTCTTCGTAAATACACGACAACTGATCCTCCAAATTCGTAATTCGTTCTAACCATTCAGTTGATGTTTTAAGAATATCTAACGGCTTGTTATTAAGAGGTTCGGATACGCGGGATTGATTTGGTAAAACGATCCAATACCATGGATCATCATATACAACCTTGGCATCTACATTTGGATTTTCAATATCCTCTCGCAATTTTGTAGCAGCAGAACTATACATGTTCCATTGACTAAAATGAATAAACGCCATTTTATACGAGCTGCCATCTCGACTTGTCTTCCAAACAATATCCATATGGTCTACCTTTCCAATCCTCAACCTTTCAAACGTTCCAACAATCTTTTTGTTAGGAATATTTTCAAAGATGCGAGGAATACAGATAGAATAGGTTGACATATTTTGATATAGTCTGACGAGAATATTACTTTGATATAAGTAGAGGGTGTAAGTATTAGAACTTCAATTTTTTTATTAAGAGAAAAAATTGAAGATGTTTTTGTTCGATGATTTTATTTTACATATTTAATTTAGAATGGATTTTCAATTCAAAAAACGCAGAACTGGGAAGGATAAGGAGCGTCGTACTAGGGAGTTATACGGAACTCATACCGCCAAGCATGTTCGCATTCAAGAACAGTGTCAAGAAAATCATTTAAAAAATATACAAGCAGATCGCGCTAATAAAAATAAAGTTGAAAAAGGCAATAAAGATAATAGAAAAATATAAATCTACAAAAAAAAAGACGATGAAGTACTACGTGTACTGCTTTTAATGGGCACATCGCGTCTCTTTTGCGAGACAGTTAAAATTTCCTTTCTAACCTCCTCAGAAATCTCATTAGTAACTTGTCTAGAAGTGGGTCCATTTCTTTTTTCCAATCTCGCAATTCTATCCACATTTTGTTGCTCAATCAACTTCTTATGTTGTCTTTTCTCATAACGAATCTCTCTATCTGTTTGCGTATATAGACTAGGTGCCATTTGTATAAATAGGCACCATATCTTTAAATGTGTTTATAATATTTATAACAAGTAATATTATAAATGTATGTCGTAAATTTGTCTACATAGCCAGTAACAATATTTTAAACAGTATAATTATCGATATCTAAGAATACATACATTCAAACATAAGCGAACAAGACCAGTCCATATTATTCAAATTTATGATCCTACCATATTCATCGTACAAGGTAATTCTCAATTTTTCTATATTGACTGGGCCAAAATAATTTCTGCTTCGGTTAATTTGCGATGAAAATCCATCCGTCTCGGCTGTTTGATATACTCCTTTCGAATTCACTACAGTCGATAAATTGATTCTAGCCAATATATTTCGGTTATTTATAGAATCGCTATATGCCGAAATATAGTAATTATTTACATTGTTATTATAATCATCAATTGCTACAAATATATATTGCGGACCCTTTATATAACACAACCCTTCTGATACAATTGATGCCGGTAATATAATATTACTACCAACTACTGATCCAGGACCGCTTTCATATACATTCATTCTATATCCTAATTCCCATCCTAAAAAAAACGGTAATGGTTGATTTAAAACTGTATTGCCATTGCTGTCTACACCAAATACAATCTGGTATGATAATTTGCCGCTACTTACTAATGTTGCCAAATCACCGGCAGATATACCGGATACATCAAGGGCAAATACACTTCTCCCACTCGTAGAATCGACCGTATAGCGCAAGTTAAAAGATACATCGGATTGAATCGTAACCCCATTATATGGGGATGCTACTGGTGTAATCGCGACAGAAGATAATAACGCACCATTTAGAACAGATTCTATTTCAGAGCCACCTGAACCATTCGCAACATTATTATTATATGTTTGATAATTGCCATCCGGAATTTTGACCAGAGCACTATTTTGAAATACTCCGCCAGAACTATCCCAATTTACTACAAATGCGTTATTGCCTAATGATTGACTAACCGCATAATATGTCAATGGTAGTTCAATTGATGCTAAACGCATATTGATTACTTTTTCAAATTTATATGGTAGCGTTAATTTTTGGTCGGCAGATGATGATTGATAATAATTAGGTCTAAATCTGGAATCAATATTTAATGCTCGTTTGATAGTTCGATAATTAATCGGATTTATTATTCCAGGTGGAGCACCACCAATGCTACTAGAAGTTAATCCATCACTTGTTTTGGCATTGTATGCCTCTTTTATGTCTTGCTCCCTTTTAATTATGAAATGATCACCAACCTCATTCACCGTATTTTTTAGTTCATTAAATTTATCGGTCTTGGATTTACTTAGTTGAATACCATTTGATATTATTTTTGACAATCGATCTGATGCTATATCTAAAAAATTAGTTATTTTCGATTTCATTTCACTATTTACCGAATTATCCGCTACTAATTTTACATATAAATCATTCTTTTTTATAATAATGTCATCATGTTGGTATGGGTATGTTAACGTCAATATGTCTTCTAATTCTTTATCACTATAATCATTGACATTTAAAAGGAATGAGTCCATATATAATCTTACAAGTTTTTTTTTAAATTGGAATAACTAAAAATATGTTAGAACCTATCATATTTTTACGATTTACGATTTACGATATAAATATTTCTTCTAAATGGCTATATTACTTACAGTTTGCTTCATTATAGTATATCAATATAACTCATATTTTCAGACTTTAATACAAAGACATATTAAAATCGTCACTCCGAACATATAGTTGTTCACTATGATTTATATAATTAATTATAAATGATGTTGCTTAGTGATTTCTGGCCCCGCCTCAGCTACGAGGACATGGTCTTCCTCTTGACGCGAAAGTATCATTCATATTAAATCTAGATGTATTTGGTCTTGATCTAGTCCTAGTTATGATTGAGCTGGTGGATTGCGCAACGGGTTGCGTAGTAGGTTGCGTAGCTGGTTGTGTTGTAGGTGGCAAACTCGCAACTACTGGTTGTGTAACTTGTCTAGCTCTAAAATGAGATCTAGGATGCGATTGATTCGATACAAAATACATACCCATTTTTAACGGCATTTATATAATACATACATATATTGATTTTTGTGTATTATAAACTCGTAGACAACTTATGTAAAACACAAACACGACCTCGAGTTTGCGATTCCATATGACTTTGTTTTATTTCCTTGAACTGGTGTTAATCCAGTGGCATTTTGTGTTCTTAAAGGTCCCTTTCCCTTCAATCGAGCTAAATATCTGGCATAGCTTCCATGCTTCATGTCGACACCCGTTCCGCCAGGTGCTTGCGACCCAGGTCTATCGCGGGTTAGCGATGTGCGTGTAGAATTTCCGCGGGAAGGAACAACCGCAAAATTAGTAATTAGCGAGTTGGCTGGTAAGGCACGATCACTCATTTGATTCCAATTCACTCCGCTATATTGTGCGCTAGGGCGTTCATATACTTCTAGCGACGCTACGTTCATTAGATATTCGGACGCGGGCACACGCACCGTATTCCATATTCGCTTTTGCTCAATTTCTAAGTAAGAGCCGGAAGGATCACAATATCCACAGCTAGAATTACTACATCCTTTACATTGAATTATATTATATACGATTCCGCCATTACAACTACAATCGTTAACAGAACTCATAATTATATACTATATTTATAATAAAATTGACAGTTATTTAATAAATAAAAATAAAGACATCAACTCTAAAAAATGGCGTCTAAACATATAATTAATTGTCCGTGTTGTTTTAAAATATTCAAAAAGGCTGGTTGTTACGAAAAGCATATATTTACATGCCAACGAACGAATGAAGAAGATAAAACGCCTTCTGTGAAACAATTATACGAAATGATTACCATATTAACTGAAAAATACAATACTGTTCAAAGCGAGTTGGATAGTTTGAAACGACAAATTTGTACCAAAAATAAAAAATTGGATGTATTGGCTTGGTTAAATGAACAAACGAAACCGAATACAAATTGGAATGCGGTCATGGAAAATATGGAAATAACAGTCGATGATTTACAGCTCATTTTCAAGAATGGGTTTATTGACGGGTCGTTCGAAATATTAAACAATTATTTAAAGCGTGATGAAAATCGTAATGTAGTAAAATGCTTTGAACAGAAAAACAATGTCATATATGTCTTTGATAATGAATGGAAAGAATTACAAGTGGATGCCTTCAAGGCGACATTTAATGTAATATATAAAGAAATGTTAGCTATGTTTGACGTATATAAAACTGAAAATGAAACGCGACTCAATGATGACCAATTTCAAATAGAATATTCTGATAACTTTATGAAATTATTATGCGTAAATATACCATTTGAAAATAAGTGTACTCGCATTAAAAATAAGATATACGCAGAGTTAAAGGAAAGTTTCAAAACGATTACAGAGCTGGATATTTGATTTATTAAATAAGTCATAAAATTACTATTAAAATAATATAGTTTGAGTATTAATATCAATAGTTTTTCCACTAGATAGTTGTGGTATTTGTTTTAGACCATTATCAGTTAAAAATAACCTCATATTTTCTATAAGTTTTTTAAAAGTAATAGATGTACCATATTTTTCAATGGTGTGTATAAAGGAAAATGTCATAGCACCGGTAGCTTTATTATTAATAACGACGTCGGCACTATATTGTTTATCATTACATCCACTGATCATAAATACTTGACCTAATGTATCTGAAACGTTATGATTGATAATAGTATTGTCAAGTTTATCTACATTATATTTAAGGTCTAACATTGTTCCACTAAAACAACTATCAAACAAGGCAAAAAGTTTTACTCCAGGTTTCAAGTTAGTTTTAATAATTTTGTTAAGTTCATCGTCTATAATACAAGTTTTAATATTTGTAGCATTAATAGGAACAATAACTTCATCTTGACCATCAAGTTCATCTTTGTTTAAATCAATAGTACAAGTTCCGTGACCACTGTATGAAAAGAAAAGAGAGTCACCACTTATAGAGTTAGCTAACAATTTAGTAAAAGTATGAATAATATTTTCCTTTGTAGGTTTATTGATAGTATCATCAGTTAAAAAAACAAAATTATTGAATCCATATTTTGTTTGTAACATATTTTTAATATTTGTGGCATCATTAATACAGCCATATAGTTCATTAGGTGTATTTCTATAATTAATGCCGATTAAAACAGCATATTTATTAGGAGTTGTTCTTTGAGGGAAAACCGTTAATAGATTTACCTTTTTAATATTGATATCAAATTGTTGTTTTAATTTTACAATAATAGAATTATATTGTTGGTTTAAAGTATTAATGTTTTTAATTCTAATACTTACCAATTTATTTGATTTTTGAATAGTATTGATGTTGTTTATTAATTGTGCTCTAAGTAATGTAACAGATTTATTAAAAGAACTAACTAGTTCATCAATTTTAGTTTTTTTGTACGCTTCAAGATGAGGGTCCATATATATATATATTATACTAAAAACACTTTAATCGCAAAATACTAAAATTAGTTTGAATATGGAGAAAAATATGTAAATATTTTTGCCAAAAACTCTATTCACAAAAAAAATTGAAGTTTTTTTTCAGAATAAGTAATTGATATACTTAACAAGTAACAAGCAAAAGCTAAAATTTCAAAGATGTTTTCCTACACCGCTTTCATTCCTCGCGTATTCTCCAACATCAAGGAGTCGCGCATCATAAATACATTTGACGCCCTTCAGATTGGCAGCGTCGAACATGTTGATTTGGTTCACAAGACCAATGCGAAAGGCGAATCGTACAATATGGCATTTGTCCATTTCGCAATGATCTACAATACGCCAGCTGCTGAGAACTTTCGACGTGAATTAGAAGGTCCCGATAAGAAGACCAAGGTTGCCTACGACGAGCCATGGTTTTGGAATGTTCTTCCCTTCGAACAGAAGGAGACTGAGAAGGAGAAGAAGATGGTGGTTGAGTCCGTTATCCCACTACCACCACCTCACCACCACATGATGAACAATATGGTGCCAGTTTGGATAATGTCGCCGTATGGTCCAGTTTTACAATGGGGATATCCTCAAGAGATGCCTCCTCAACCACAGCAACAACAACAACCGCCAGTTGTAAAGAGAATGGTCCCTCATCAAGTTGCGTACGGAAATCGCACAAACGCACATCGCAATCAGCCTCGCAAGAGAATCAATGCGCCGCGTCCAGAACGCCGCGAAGCGACATATGCCAGAGAATATGTTAATGTTAGCATTAATGGTGATTCGGATAAGGAGGACGGAGAAGAGAAGGATTAAGTAAAAATCAAATAAATATTAGTAAGTATTAGAATTAAGGATTAGTTGTAATTTATAAAAAAATAAAAAGAGGTTTATACCCTTTTTTATTTTTTCATCATTAATATTTATTTGTTAAAATGTTTTTTGATTAAAATATTCTGTACTTGATTTTGATTTTTTATACAACGGGGTAAGAGGGCTGCATAGCAATACCACAGACTCCGGGGTCGTTAGTACTATCACTGCGACCAATCTTAATGTAACCATTCTCACCCCAAGAAGTTCCCCAACTGTTCTTTACTAACCAAAACTCAGTTCCAGATTCCTCACCATATCCAGCGATAAGAACACCGTGGTCCAAATTTGTACCACACGCGTCACCAGTAAGAACTCCACTCTTATAAAGTTGGAATGCCTTGGTATCCGCTTCAATCGCAATTGAAACTGGACCTTTAGACACGGCTTCTTTCAAGGCAACTTGATTATTCTTGGTGACATCGACGCATCCAGAAATAGTGACAACAGCCTCACACTTTTGGCAATCACCTCCCTTGGCAGTGTAAGGATAAGCACTTTCCAAACACATGCCATTATCCTTGGCATACTGGAAGGCATCATCCATCAAACCTCCATTACATCCGTGATTTCCATACGACTTGGAACAATCAACCAATTGTTGCTCAGATAGACTAACAAGAGTTCCCTTGGAAATAGCCCAAGCACCCTCCATTGCGCCAGTTGCGCTAAATGACCAGCAGGAACCACACTGTCCTTGATCCTTTACGGGTGTGACTGCGCCATGACTGCGCCAATCATAACTAGCTGGGACAGTGTTACCAGACGACTTGAAACTGGCACATTCGCTAGAAACTGGGCGACCCTTTCTAATTCCGTTAAAACTAGCAAACTCGTGCTCGGTTAAATCCGCAAATGGGGTTACTCCAAGCGTGTACGAATGCGACTGGGAATTATGATCACGAATGTAGTCGAGATTATTTCTGAAAATCTCAAACCTCTTCTCGAACTCTACAAAACTGGAATATGACTTATCGAATCGAGAAATAAACTGCTGGAAACTCGTCCAATGATGCTCAGTAGCATTAAAGGCGGTTACCGCACTCGACAAACATAAGGTAGCAATAATAGTGATCAACTGCATTATATACATATACAGAGGTTTTGTTTTTATATTGTTTCACAAATATTTAACTACATAATAAGTAATATAATTATTGATTATGTATACCGGGCCTAGTTATATGTAGGTATTATTTTATTTTTTTATATGGAGAATGTCAATTGGAATTTATCCTTGAATTCTTCTACTGTATAAATGGGAATATTTTTTTGTCTAGCAGCATCCAATTTACCAGTAGTGTCGTCCTTATTTTTTACGATAACAGCAAATGTATTCTTACTAACCGCCGACGACTCTTTGGCGCCAATTGCTTTTAATTCGTCACTTAAGCCTTTGTTTCGAAATCCGGTTATAATAATCGATTTATCATATAATGGATTCGATACATCTTTGGGTCCTCCTTCTTGTGTAACAACATCACTGAGCTTATATTCTAATTTGGCAAGTTTGATAAATTCTATAAATTTGGGAATACCGTTTACAAAACGTTCTGCTGTTTTTTGTTCCACGCCACGAATCGATTTAACGAGTGCCATTTTTTCTTGTTCTGACAAGGTAGATGTTAATATATCTGGGTACGATGCCAATATAGGTTCTATACGCCTTTCACCAAATCCTCTTCCAAATATATTTGTGACTGCCATTAGCGTGGGCAAAGATGCCTTGCGTATATTAGTATGAATCGAATTATATACCTTTTCAGCCATTTTCTGTTTAAATCCTTCCACCTTTAAAAAATCGGCTTGACTCATTGCGATTATTTGCGGAACAGTATTATAACCGGCGCTGATTATTTTCTTCACGTTACCCGCTCCTAATCCGTCTACTTCCAATCCTTTGAAGAATCCGGTTATATTTTTCTCTATAACTGTTTCGTCTTGATCCGCATCCTCCATTATAATATCTATATGCGTATCATTCCACCTATAGGCTACATCTGGCATCTTCGCAGTTGTGGCGGGTTCAATGACATCCATTATATGTGGAATAACATCACCACTTCGTACTAATTTCACTAATGCTCCAATACCCAATTTATGCTCTTCTACAAATGCCGCATTAAATGCGGTAGCATATTCAATTTTTGCTCCGCCGAGCACAACCGGTTCAATTTGAATGCGTGGTTTCAAGTAGCCATCTTTACTTGGCGACCACAATACATTTAATACTTTTGCTTCTGCTATTTGATCAGATAATACCATCTTAAACGCAAACCCATGCTCCGGATTCTTATCTGTGCGACTATAAATCTTATCATCTGATACAATAACTCCATCAATGGTATATTGATAATTTTCTCTCCAATCAACCAGAATTTTGGATAATAAATTATTATCGATATCATCTCTTACTTCGTTAATAACTGTATCTACATTGGCGTTTTCTAACAAATTCATTTGTTCACTTGGTTTTAATGATGGTACAATGACCTCATATGCCACAAAATCGACATCTTTAAATTTGGCTGGTTCTATCTTTTTCTGGTTAACTATTCCGGATACCAAATTTCTGGAATTCGAAAATTCGCTCTGGTATTTGGTGACAAATGTGCTTTTCTTCATGATTAATTCACCGCGTATCGTAATATTTGGTCTAGTAGGCAAACGAAGATATGGAATTAAATGTGAAATATCTTGTCCAACACTTCCATTGCCGCGTGTATACAATTTCTTTTCGCCGTTTTCAGTTGAGTACATTGCGCTAATACCATCTAATTTTGCGGATAGAACATATGGTCCCGAATATTTTACCTTCCATTTTGGTAAGACAGTTGTGTCTGGCTTGATTTTATCCATAGAAGGCATATTATATGGCAATCTCACCTTATTTTTATCTTGAATCGGAGCTCCTATTTGCTGAAGTACTGTGTTTTTTGGATATTTTGTTTCCATGTATTCTTTTATAATATCGAATTGATTATCTGTCATTAAAACATTATTTGAATCATTGTAATATGCTTTTTGTGCCTCATCTAATATCGTTGCTATTTGTTTTTCAGTAAATAATATTAAAGCATCAATGCCATTTTTTTTAAATTCCGCGATATGTGCCATATATCCGTCTTTGACTGCCTTGTCTGCCGACGGCTCTTTGTACCCCGTCATCGGCTTAGTGGGAGAAGGTATCGATGTTTTTTTATCCAATAGTTCAACGGATTTATATCCTTCCCTCATTTTTGGTTCTTTATATTTCATTCCAAGAAATTCGAATATAGACTGTTCTGTCGGAAAATGTACATCGACTGCTTCTCCCTTCTTTCCACCTTCCATCTTTGACAAACCATGTTCATTTAATGTGTAGCCTAAATCTAACGCTCTTTGTCTCATTACGGTATTAAAAGCCTTTGACCCGGTAAAGTATAATGTGGCAAATGCGTATTCTTTCGGATCTGTATAAAGAAAATCGATTCTACGGGGAATGGAATTCGGCATTTGTCCAATTGTTAAACTCTTAGTTTTACCTCTTGTTAACACCTCGATGATAATTTTATTCGCAATGAGTTTATCCAAAAATAAATTAAACACAGCAATGTTATTTTGCTCATTTGTTATAATAACATCAATATCTCCCGAGTTTTTCGCTTCTCGTCTGTAGCTTCCAACAATCTCATATTTGCTACCAGATGATCCTAGTTCTCGGAATAATTTATCAAACATTTTATCAAAGTTGTCGATTTCATCTCGCGGAATACGTTTTTGTAATGGTTCATAATATTTGAGACCTATTTTTTGTGTATCATTTAAAACAGACTGCTTTTCCCTCAGTTGTTCAATAGTAGTAATTCCAGCCTCTACTAATTGTGCTGCTTTTTTAGGTCCGACACCATATATTTGAGTAAATAAATTAAGCGGATTTTGTCTTTCTCGTTCTAATATGCGCAATGTTCCAGTCTTTTGAAATTCTTCTAATTTTGCCATGATTGTTTTGCCAATCGCGGGTTTACCTTCTAATTGTTTAACATCGGTAATATCACCCGGAA
>JACCDO011609203.1_pt1 | contig 15326 bp, 14 predicted proteins | sample 7446101 | NCBI WGS metagenome assembly JACCDO01 (sample SAMN15323440, study PRJNA562643) | freshwater metagenome | isolation source: river surface water | place: USA:Blue River Watershed | collected 2017-08-16
AAGCAAGGCAGAATACCGTTTATTATTCGCAGACCATTGCCAAATGGTGGCAGTGAATATTGGAAAATTAGTGATTTGGAAAATATAGCTTTTTAAATATATTATAAAACATATATTATTATGTATTTTTTTATTGTATGAGTGTAGTGGATATATGTTAAGTTAGTATTCTATAAATAATATTATATCAACTAGTAGTAGTTTTTTTCAACTACTACTAGTTTTTAACAAAATATATTAATTTACATTATTAAAATATATATTATTATACAAATATGAATACAACAAATTTTATTATAAATATTGGGCTATATTTATTTATTGGATTATGGACCTTTATAAATAATTTACAATACAAACAAAATACTCTTTTACTATTAGATAATAAACATAATGATCTAATTGAAAAAATAAAAAAATTAGAATTAAAAATTTCTGAACTAGAATTACAACATAAAACAAGAAAGATAAAATTAGAAGAAGAATATAGAGAGATAAAAGAACTTGAACAAATGAAGACTGAGGATTCTAACACAGTAAAGGATGTAGTAAAGGATGTAGTAAAAGAATTGGATACAGATATTATAGACTTGTCTGAAGAAATATATCCAACCAAAAATCTAAATCAAAATATTCAGAATAAAAAAGGCTGGTTAAAAACTTTACTATTTATGTAATAAACATTTAAATAATTACTCCAATATATAATAATGAAAGTAGCATTATTATTTATTATTAGTTATCATCATATTTTAAATAAAGAGCAACTATGGGTTGACTGGATTAAGCCAAATCAGGATATTATTAACGTCTATTTCCATTATAAAGATTTTAATCTAATTAAATCACCGTGGATCAAAACATATTCATTACCACCTAAAGATATAAAAGGAACTACATATTACAATGTTGTTCCAGCATATATGGCACTAATGACCTACGCATTTAATCATGATTCAAAAAATATATGGTTCTCCTTTTTAACTGACTCATGTGTCCCTATTATTTCACCTGCCGCATTTAGGAAGATGTTTTTTGATCATTATCAAGCATCTATTTTAAAATGTAAACCCGCATATTGGAATATTCAAATACATCGTCGTGCCAATTTACGACTATTTAAGAAGGAATTTTGGCTCGCAAATGACCCGTGGTTTACATTAACACGCAGCCACGTTCACAAATGTCTTATCTTTTTAGCAGCCAAAAATGGTATCTACAATCAGGTAAATGAAGGTGGGCTAGCTAATGAAAGTATTTTTGCCATTATTCTTCAAACATTTAAGGAACTAACAAATCCAAATACATATATTAATCAGTGTAGTTCTGTAGCTGACTGGACGCGAATGTCTAGCCCGACTAGTCCCTATTTATTTAAAGAAGGTTCTGAACAGAATATTAATATAATTAAAGACCTACTTAAAGAGAATCCATATGCGATGTTTTTACGCAAGGTCTCGTGGGAGTTTCCTGATTCTGTAATAAAGGAGTTATGGGATACGGATTTTGGACATGTATATCTAATGCTACATAATCAGTATAAGGTAAAACGTTTAGATGATGATGTAAAAGAGATATATCATAGAGATATAAATAGAAATAGAGATAATATGCTTCATATTTTTTTAAAATTACAAGGTGAAAATCAATATGTAATTAATAAAATATTGGTAACACTTATTATAGCATTTATTATTTGTTTTATTTAAGATTTTTAATTTGTTAGTTTGTTAGTTTGTCGCTATACAATAGTAGATTTTACTACTTGTTCCATCAATACCATAAATACACGCAATCGCATATTGTCCTGATGCTGATATTGATATTGAATCCCAAGATGCAGTTATTGAATTTGTAGCATTCCAATTTACACCATAATCAGATGAATAATAAATTTTACCATCCCAAACAGCAGCAATAACATATTGACCTGATGCGGACATTGACACTGAACTCCAATTAGCTACTATTGAATTTGATTGTGTCCAATTTACACCATAATCTGATGAATAATATAGTATATGACTTACAAAGTCTGAATTATATTTAAAAGTAATCCCATATTGTCCTGATGCTGACATAGATACACCCTCACTAAAATCATTTGTTGTATTTGGCGGAGCAGTCCAATTTGCGCCATAATTTGAAGAATAATACATACCAGAATTAGTACCAACTAACATATATTGTCCAGATGCTGATATAGCTACTTTCTCAGCATATGGATTGTTACCCTGAGAATTAGCCGGTAATGTAATAGAGGTCCAACTTACTCCATAATCTGAAGAGTAATAAATGATGCCGCTACCTAAAACTGCTACTCCATATCTACCTGATGCCGATATTACAACTTTTTTCCAATATGCAGATACAGAGTTTGATGTAGACCAAGTTTGACCATAATTTGATGAATAATAAATTTTACCAGAACTACTATATATAGCAGCAATCGCATATTTACCTGTTCCTGACATTGAAACTGTATTCCAACTATTTGCTATTGAGTTTGATATAGTCCAGTTAACACCATAATTTGATGAATAATAAATCTTGGCTTCTGTATTTGTGCTTAATCCATAAATACAAGCAATTGCATACTGACCAGTTGCTGACATTGAAACTGATGACCATCGTCTATTTATTAGTGCTGTTATTGCATTTGATACTGTCCATGTATTATATTTATATAATGGTTCAAATACTGCTGTCAAATCCTTTGTTATAGTTGTTATTGATGTGTTAGCTGAACTATAAATATAATTAACATTTTCAGCCGCAATAGCATATTGTCCTGATCTAGATATTGCAACGGCTATCCAATTAGTAGATGATGAATTGGATTGACTCCAGTTTACCCCATAATTGGTTGAAAAAAATATTTTTGTAGTTGGGGTTCTAGACGCAATAACATATTGTCCTGATGCTGATATAGATATACCTGACCAGTAACCAGTGAGTGAAGCGGATGACCAGTCTTTACCATAATTTGATGAATAATAAATATTTCCAGTAGCAGTATTAGAACACGCAACCGCATATTGTCCTGATGCTGATATTGAGACAGATGTCCATTCGGCAACCCCACTTGAAGTTGCTGGCTCCCAACTACCAATATCTCCATAAGCTACTGAATAATAAATATAAGAATTTTGAATAGATGCAATAACATATTGTCCTGATGCGGACATTGACACTGAAGTAATTTGTAGTGGTACTAGATTTGTATATGTATAGCGCCAATTTACTCCAAAATTATCTGAAATAGAAATTCTACCGTCATCAGAAGTTGCAACAGCATATTTGCCTGATGCTGATATTGATATACATTTCCATGCGATAAATATTTGGCCAGTTGATTGTGTCCAATTCACACCATAATTTGATGAATAATAAATTTTACCTGTACTGTTATTTAACCAAGAACACGCAACAGCATATTGCCCTGATGCGGACATTGCCACTGATGAAAAACTATCAGTCACTGAATTTGATACAACCCAGGATCTACCATAGTCTGATGAATAATATATTTTATAACCTGAACTAGAACACGCAAGAGCATATTGTCCTGATGCTGACATTGCCACTGATACCGCATTAATTATTACCCCATTTGTCTGCCATTGAGTTCCAGTATTATATTGTATAATATTTGAGTTATATCCACAAGGAGTTATTGTTCCACTTACTGTAGAAAATGTATTTACACTAAATATGTTTCCTATATCTGTCCCTGACTGTTGATAACCACTAGTTATACCACCATAATAAGAACTGTTACTATTATTACAAATAGTAGATAGATCTGTATTTTTACTTTTATATGTTGTTACAGTTGTCATAAATATATTTATATAGATAAATATAAATATGTTTTATTTGTATTTTTATTTAAGATTTATTTGGAAAAAAAATATAATACACATTTTATAAAGATTTATAATTTATTAATCTTTTATTTTTAACACTTCCAACGATTACCACATTGAATACACGACACAAAGCAAGTCATGGGTTCATCCGCACTTCTTGTTTGCATCTGATAGTAAGTACATTTCTTTGATCTACACTTTCTACAAGTAAAAGTATCTGTACTTGCTTCTATATTCTGTTCAAATTTGCTCTTATCGCGAATGCTCTTGGCTTTAATTAGTTCATCCCATTTCTCAGGTAGCATTTCATGGTGCGTCATAAATGCTAATTCGTGTGCCTTAATTTCGCCCGTTATAACCATTTGTATAAGTTTGTCATTTCTTAAGTTCAAAAATATACTACGTAAATGATCTAGATAAATTTGGATAAAGAACTGATTATCCCACTTCTTAACAACTTTTCTACTAGTGGCTTCTTTTAGAGCCCAATTATAAATACCTTTTTCTAAATTTGTGGCATCATTCATATTTTCTGAGAAGAAGGATGATAACTTCTTACGAATATTGCTTCTAAACGCATCAGGATTTTCAATCTTCTTTACTGACATTTTGTTAAATATAATATACTAGAACGTATTATATTTAAATAATAATTCAATTTTTCTAATTATTGATTTTTTGCGGTTAGTTATTGGTTGTTAGATTGTAAAAATATATAAGGTAAAAACGTGAGTTGATATTACAATAAATTGATGTATCATTAAAATTAATTTACCTAAATGTGAAACTGGGTATAAATCAGAAAATCCAATTCCTGCTTGTATAGTAACACTTAATGTTAAGTAGTCAACTAAGCCAACATCTACAATACTTCTTCTAGTTTTATCATGATCAAAATGTATAGATAAATGACTATATAAGTAAGCAAATACAATTATACATAAAATATGAAATACAAGTGTTCGTAATACTAACTTCATTATTGAATCTAATATAGTGTTAGTTTATTTTTATTTTCTTTTGCTATTTCTTTTATTATGTTTTTTTGTATATTTATTTTTTTTATTTTTTCTTAATTTTCTAATAGTTTTTTTATATTTTCTAGTTTTTCTTACTCCACCTGACCACATATTAGCAGGATTCTTTTGATAATCTGTTAGATTTCTTTCTATAGGTATAGATGTAGATATTACAGGAGATGATGAAAAGCGTTGACCATAGCGTTTACTGCTATCTGAAATATTTGATATAGATGATATATTTGAATCTAGTGAACCTACTGATGAAGGTCTTGAAGTACTATCATTAGATGTCAAATCTGTTCCAGTTGAACCTACTGAAGTTACTGAAGATATTGACGAAGGTCTTGATGTACTATCGTTAGATGTTAAATCTGACATTGATGCAGTTGAAGCTATTGATAACGGTCTTGATAACGAAGTAGCCGATAATGAAGTAGCCGATAATTGTCTTAAATTGTCTAAAAATGTTTGAACATTATTTATACATGATGGACTATTTAACTTTATTTGAGCATTAGTTGGCAAACGAACTAACAAATTATTAAGTTGTTTCTTATCATTATCATTTTGAAAACGTTGCCAAACTGTTTCTACAAATGCTTTGTTAGTTGTTATAAAAGATATTATAGCGTTTATTTTATCTTTACCAATTACCCAAGTTACTGCTCCAGGTAAATTACATAGTTTGTCCTTATTTTTATCCAATTTACATACAAATTGGACAACACTATTAGAAAAACTAGAACAACTAACTTTTGAATCAGGACTTTCTGGTTTTATATCAGATTTTGATGACATTATTTTTTGAATAACATCTATAATAATGTTAGATTTATCAACATCAGATTTACCTTTATCATTAATAGTTACATAAATAGTATCAATAAATGATTTATATTGCGCCATTATATAAATACAAATAAAAAAAATAAAAATATCTAGGTATATAAAATATAAATGGTTTCAGTATATATTTTAGAAATTATAGGCACTACAATATTGGCATTTATGCTATCGCTATTAGGTAAAGGATATGGGCATATAGTATTTGGAACAACATTATTGTTAACTGGAACATTATTTGCCCATAATTGTTTTAATCCAGCAATTGCTTTATGTTATTTTTTAACAAATAAAATAACTTTTACAAATTTTATTTACTATATTATTATTGAATTACCAAGTGCTGTAACAGGATTTATGTTTGCTGATTATGTTAAAATAAAATATTTCAATTAGATCCTATAATCTTGTTTATTACTGGAAAAAACGCAAGCTCATCCAATATTTTACGTTTTTCCTTTCTGATAATGTCTATGCGCTGTGACCACCAATCTTCTTCAATAGCTTTTTTAATTATTTGATATGACGCTTCAAAGTCATTAATATCTAGTAAAATAAATGCTCTAGAATCAATATAATCTGTTATATTTGGACAGCCATAATAAAAGACTAATGTTTCACATAGAATTGGCTCCCAGAGCTTCTCTGTAATATAATTTCTCTCAAAATTATTTTCCATCATAAAATAATATTTATAACTTTTTATTCCATTGCTTTTATTTTTCATTTCTAGCTGACCTCTGTAATTTTGAAAATTATGTATATTATCTTGACCATAAATATCTAACATTATATTGCCCTTTGTTTCTAAGAATTTTAAGAAATCTATTCTAATAATATGTCCTTCATCAAAATATTTACTGCTCATTATAGATGATATTTTTATATTATTTGTCTTTTCAAATAATTTAGAGTTGTGTAATTCATTTAGCGTTAACTCCAATTGCCAATACGCATTTGTATGACACTCAGTTTTACAACCCCGAACTGCCAAGAAAAATGATGGTTCCGGTTCAGACCATTCACCCCAGGTTTTGACGCCCCATTTTTTATTATTATCATATACCCAGGGTTCCATTTGAAATACAATTGTGCGCTTTGGATCATAATATGCGCCTTTAGGAGGATAATTTATAATAATATAATAATCTATTTGTTCTTTTACATCTGTCCATACTAACTCATAATTTTTCCATTTAAATTCAGTTTCACACATATTTGACCATTCTTTACATAAATTTTCTGAAGTAGTCCAGTTACATAACATTTTAATCTTTATTGTTTTCTCTTTCTCTTTCTCTTTCTCTTTCTCATGAGCAAAATCTAATGATTCATATATATTCTGAATATCAGAGTCTATTTCTTTACCATTTTCATTCCACTGAGAAAATACAAGTTGCGGTTGGCATTCATAATTGTTTAAATTAGGAATTATTTTATTCAAATAATCAATACCATGCTTAATACCATTTTTTTCAATATATTCAATCATTTTTCTAGCACCATTTCTATTTATAAAATAAGCAAAATAGCCGCCAATATATAAATTATTATTTAAAGGCTCTACTTTATTTTCATTACTAGACAAATTATTATATATCATAAAATTTTTATTTCGTTCATTTAAAAACATATGATAACCTAAAAATAACGTATCAGTAATAAGATATACATCTGATTTTATTATATTCTCAAATCTACTCTTAAAATTTGGACATAAAATAAAGTCATCTTCCATAATAAAATAATAGGCGTCATTGGAATTTATTAATTGTTTCCATAATCCATAATGTGTAAGCGCGCAACCAATTACGCCTTTACGACTTCCAAAATCATTGTCTCTGAATAAATATTTTAGCTCAATAGTTGGTTCTAATTTACTACCATCTGTAGCTACAACAAATTCATATGCGTCGTGATTAAAACCGGCATTTGTCATTTCTTTAATAATTTTCTGTTTTCTATCTTGTCGGCGTTCTAAATTAATAATTCGGATTGGAATATTTAAATTATATTTATTAATATCTATTGTATCTTCACCAGAAACAAACTGTTTCTCATTATTCAAATCATATGCGTTTTTAACAATCTTTGTGTTACGATCTCGTGTTAGTCTACCAATATGTCTATTAGTAATACGATTTAAAAAACCAGATTTGTAACCAGCATCTGCCCATTTTTTTGCGTAATCTATTTCAAAAAACTGATTTTCTGAGTCAAAATTACCAAGACTTAAAATCGTATTAGTTTCAACTAATGATGGACGAAAACTATAGTGTGGCCAATAATGACAATTTGTATATTTAAATTCTGTATTACCAACAAAATTATGTAATACAATATTTTCATTAGTGTCTGATACTTTTATATGCCCTCTTATCATATAATGGTCTACGGTTTCAGCATAATTTCTATTAAATAATACTTGTTTGATATTATATGAATCTTTATGTCCAAATCTAGTTATTGTATTAATTGCTTGTTCAATATAATTTGTCTTATAATAAAATAAGAAATCATCTTCCATATGAATCCAATATAGTGGTTTTAGTTCATTTAATTTATTCCATATAATATTCATACTTTGACGGTGTCCTTTCTCTTCTATAGTTTTCATATAATAGTTTATCCATGGATATAAATTATACATTTCTTGTCTGTCTATGTCTGATGAATTATCGTCAACGCAAAACCAATAGTCTATTTTATCTTTATCAGTCCAGTGATTTAAAATAGAATTAATAGTTTGTTTAAATAATTCTAGACGTTTACAAGTAGTGAATGTAATCATAATTTGAATATTGTTAGTATTATTCATATTGTTAGTATTCGCATTATTCGCATTATTTATAGTTTTTACAGTTTGATATTTATCAGACTTAGTTAATACATGTCTTATTCTTTCAAAAAATGTATTCCATAATGATAATATTTCAGGATCAATAACAGTTTCACTTGTGGTATTATATAAATTATATATGTGATTATCATATGTATAAAATAATTTTAATATATTTTCATCTGTATCAGAAATAAAAAAATCATTGTAGTATTTAAAATTTGTTACAACCGTTTTAAAATAGATATAGTCATCCTTTGTATCAAAAATAATACGTTTAAAGCACTCATAACCACTGGCCTTATCATTAACATAATATGATGATATCATATTATTATATTCTAGATGGCAATTATACAAATTCTGAAATAAAAATAATTTGTTTTGTAGTGTTTTGCTGTAATTTTTAAATCTATGATATAATGCATTAACTAATAAATGTTGTCCATCATTTCTTAAATAATTTTGCGCTTGAACTATGCCATCAATACGTTCACCATCATATTCAGCTGTCTTATACCAGTATTTAAGCGCATTTATATAATCTTTTTGTCCCATATATATATTTCCAATACATAAACAGCTATGATATTGCTCTTGCGACCACATATTTAATGTTAGACACTTTTTATACCACTCAATAGCTTCATTTTCATATTTTTGTCCAGCATCTTTATAACTTTGCGCACAATAAAACGCATAACGACACGCTAGTGCGTAGTCATTGTTTATTTCCTTTTGAAACGCATTTTTTAAAATAATAGCATCATCTATATATTTATTTGGATTCTTATTTCTATTACCACTTCTACCTGAAATTAAATGGTAATTTCCCTCAAGTGTTTTACTTCCATTAATTGGTTCCATATTTTCTAAAAACTCGTGTAATACACCTTTAAATCTCCATTTTTTTCTATTTGTAATTAGGAGTGGACGTGCGTATGAAAACCCAGGTCCAAATTTAAGCGAGTATCTATCACAATCATAAACTAATGGTAGTGTAAAATTGCCTTCAATAGAATCATCCGCATCAAATATTAATAAATAATCTGTTTTATTATACGCACATTCTAGAGCTTTTGTTCTATTATAAGCAAAGTCAATCCAATCATGTTCAACTAGTATACCTGGTATATTCTTCTCTTTAAAAAAGTTGGTTATAAGCTCTTTAGTATTATCAGTTGATCCCGTATCTGAAATAACCCAATAGTTAAAACTAATATATGAACATAGATTTTTTAATGTTTCAATAATAATATGTGATTCATTCTTAACAATCATATTTAAACATATGGTTTTTTCTTCTGATTGTTCCATAATAATTTAATTTATTAAATAAATTATTATATTTAAATATTTGTTTATGCCTTGTATTATTTTTATTTATATTTATATTTAGTCAATTGTTTAGTTATAATCATAACTATCCTCAGATAATTCAGAACCAATATCATCTAACAGTAAATCATCAGCATCATTAGCTGTCATATTATTTTTTTTATTTTTACCATAATTTTCGTCATCTGAAATATCAGAGTTATCTGAACTATTATAATCATCATTTGACTCTGAATTTTCATTTGAATCATCATCTACAACAAATCCATCCTTTAAATATCCACTATTTTTTGTTTTCTTTGATTTTGGCACATTATCTAGTTCATCTTCTACGCTTATATCATCATCATCATTATTATCGTTATTTGTAGAAGTTAGATCCTCAAATCCACCAAATAACTTCTCATACAACTTTGTCCATAACTCAATAGATAAATTTATTAATGACTTATTACCAGCATCATCTTTAATTTGACCAACTAAAACGCAACATCCAAATAGTAACTTACTATCAACTGGTGGTGGAAAATCGTATTTATTCTCCATATTTGCTTTACCGTCATCCTTACCATACATCATAATAGAGAATTTTTGGCCATTAAATTTAACAGGCCACTCTGCTTGCTTTGAAAAACCATCCGCTTTTTTAAATCCGCATTTCTTAAATAATTCATCTTCTTTATAATCTTTGACATTAAGAGTTTTTAATTCACCAGTTTTTTCCACTAAAATTAAAGTTAAGGGTTGAGGCATACTATTTATACAATTCTTATAAAAAATGGGTTTAAATAGTTTACAATAAATAATCTAATAACAATAATGAAGATTTATATTACTGATATTTTTCCTATTACTTTAAAGAATAAACTAACAAATTTTGATTTAGATAAATTCCATAAAAAAACAATATTAAGAAACGAATTAGTGTCTGAAGATTATGGAAGACATATTATTGAAAACGACACTATTTGGAGAGAAGAACCTAGTTTTAATCAAGATATCTTTATTATAAAGTCAGTATTTAAGAATGAGTTATTAGTAGATAATACAGATTATAAAATGCTACAGGTTACATCTCAACTTCCAATAAACTATATTTTAACAAAGATGACTATATATGAATATCAGACTAATCCAAGATCTAAATTAAAATTAATAGTAGAATGTTTAAATGAACCAGCGGCAGCGCAAAATGTGTTTTTTCAACAAAATAATAAAACTGATACAGTTTTAGTGCCAATAAATTTCTATTTTGATTATAATAGTAAGACTATTGATATTTCAGATCAGTTTTTAAAAGAAGAAATTAATGTGTTTTTATCTCACTTAAACTAATCTTTTACTATATTATGCTTGCTTGGATTATACAAATTTCAATAATATCAATAATATTTATTTTTTTAGTACATCATTTATTTGGGTTTTTTAAATCAACATTAACTGTTCCAAAAATTAAAGATTTAGTAAACTCGCCATCGCAAAAATATCAGAATATATTTGATACAATTAGTAAAAATACATCTTATACTGAAAATTCTTATACGGCAAATTCTTATACGGCAATAGATTTATTACCATCATCTTCAATGCCAGAGCAAAGTGGAACAACTGCTATATCAACTGGTATTGATAGTGCTACAAAAGATATGATGAAAGATGAACTTAAGAGTTTTTTGAAGAAGCAATTAAATACAAATGATACATCTTCTGTTAATAATTTTCAATACCAATCAGCATTTAATTAAGTAAAATAATATATTAAAAACACTTAAAGATAAATATATAAATATATTAACTAATATGACATTTACTGACGACGAAATTAGCTCTATATTATCAGATTTCCCCAAATTTGAACTTTCTTATGAAATGATGACGCATAAGAAAGTTTATGATTATAATATTATTTTAGCAGTCCCTGATGGTAAACAATGCTTTGCTTGGTTTACATCATATAAAGATGATAATGTTTGTTTTATAATGGAAATAGAAACTGATTCTTTAAATAAAAATAAAAATAAGAATAAGAATACGATAACAAATATTTATATTGGACTAACTGGATTCAATGATAAGCTGGCATATGGCACTATATTTTATGGCACAGTATTTACTATTAATGGAACCAGTTGTTTCTGTATTGAAGATCTATATTATTACAAGGGTGTAAATTATTCTGGAAAAACATTTATTAATCGTTTAGATACATTGAAACATATTTTAAAGACAGAAATATCACAACAGGCTTTAACTAGCAAATATACTATTTTTGGTTTGCCATTAATGAAAACCGACTTAATTACATTACTAAAAGATATTGAGCAACTACCTTACAAACCTATGTATTTAAAATATCGCTGGTATGAAACAAAGAAGATTATGTGCGCAGCATATTATAGCAAACAAAATAGGCCAAATTATGCTACAGAAAACAAAGTAGAACATAAGGTTGTAAGCAAAGCTGAACCAAAGGTCTTAAGCAAAGCAGATCCTAAGGTCTTAAGTAAAGCTGAACCAAAGGTTATAAGTAAAGCTGAACCAAAGAAGTCTAGTCAATTACAATTATCTTCTGCGGTATTTCATATTACACCTGATATTCGCAGTGATATTTATAATTTACACATTTTAGCAAATGGTAAAATAGAGTTCTATGATTATGCGTTTATTCCAGATTATGAAACTAGTGTTAAAATGAATAAGTTATTTAGAAATATCAAGGAAAATAATAATTTAGATGCGTTGGAAGAGAGTGATGATGAAGATGATTTTGAAGATGACCGTTCCGATAAATATGTATATTTAGATAGATTCTATAAAATGAATTGTCAATTTAACTATAAGTTTAAGAAATGGATGCCAATTTCTATAGCGAATGAAAAAGAACATATTGTATCTTATAATCAACTTCAAGGTCGCAAGTTTTAACTATTAATTATTAACTACAGTTAAAAAAAGATTATAATCTACATATATTATAAAATAATGTCATCATCTTCACATCTTTTAGTAAATCCTACAAATTCTAATGTATTTCCATTTTCAAGTGATGTAAATCCAGCCTCAGTAAATTGTAGAGCATTACCTGAACCAGCAAATAATATAATGGCGGCAAAAGGACTTGTTGGAGGTAAAAAACATAGAAAAATATCTCGTAAAAATATAAATAATATCTCTCTTATGTATAAGATGAAAGGAAGTAGAAAATCTATTACACGTCGTATTAGAAGACTTAAGACCAGATTGCGCTCTAAATATGGTATCAAACGAAGCAGAAAGAACCATAGCAGACGTCATCGTGGTAATAAAAGTAGAGTGATGAGAGGCGGTTATTCACAATATATGAATAATGTCCCAAATACACCTAGTTATTCAACTGGAGGTAGTTTATCACCTTCATTAAGCGCTTTAGCAAACCCTGCCCCTTATCATTTGTTGCCTAATCAGGCTATTGATAATTTGAATCACAATGCTTTAAATTCTTTTGGAAATAGTGGCAGCGGTATGGGTTTCCCTAGTAGAGGTTCATTTTAAATTAATTTTATTATAGTAATAATAAATAAAATACTTATTTATTATTTTAGATTATATATTATTTTAAAGAATATTTGTCAATTGCTACTGCTTTGGTAACATTCTTGACAATTTTCTCTATATTATCATTTTGTTCCTGTTCAGTTCCACCTGACATTGAGTTCATAACAATTTTATTATACTTATCAAACTGTTTAGTTGATGTATCTTTACAATCAGGATTCTCTTTGACCCAATCATTTATTTGCCTTATATTTTTAAATGCCACCCGTTTTATTGCGCTTTTAATTAATGGTTTATCATCTGTTTCTTTTATCCATTCATTATTATTTTTAATATATAATACTTCTCTTTTTGCATCACTACAATGTATAGGTCGTTTATTTATATCTAACGCATTAATACCTTTTACAAATATATTAGATACACCATCCGCATAACCAATATGCGCAAATTCTTCCAGATCTGATAAGTTCATTTTTATTGTGTCAACAAATTCATTAATATTCAAAGCATCTTTACACTGTTCGTTTAAAAAGAAGTTTAAATTAAATGACTTGTTATTACAATTGTTATTAATATTATTTATAGTATTAATATTATTTGTATTATTAATTGAGTCTTTCTTAAGTAATTCAATAATTAACAATTTAAAATCCTGATGTTGTTCCATCATAAATTCTTTAAATGTCTTATTTTCATTAACAATTGTATTTATAATATTTGTATCAGGAATTACAATGGGTTTACACTCTTTGCTAGATATATTTTGACTACACTTCTTTTTATGTCTCCATAATCCTGTTCTTTCTTTATAAATATTTCCACATTCACAAACATATTCTGGTGTTGATTTTTCGCCAGAAATGTTGATTTTGTGTTTTTTCGTAAGGAGATGTCTATTCCAGTCACTTAATTTATTACATATTATGGAGCAATTTTTACATTCGTAATTTGTCGGCGGAATTTGCGCAATATTTGTTGAAATATTCATAAAATATGTCAACAAAAAAAACGCCTAAAGACTTCGCATAAATTTTTTTAAAAAAATATCATCACAAAATTTTCACACAAAAAAAATAATTGTGACGGTTATGGTCAAAACTGAAAAAAACACTGTTTTTCAAAACTTTTTTCGGATTTTCAATTTTGGACATTTTTAAAAATGTCCATTTTTCATTTTCCTTTTTACTTTTTGGAAAAAATTTATAACTTTTTTAAAATGAATAAAAAAAATAAAAGACAAAATAACAAATCATTTTTTAAATTTTAATAAACATACACCAGATCCCTTACTTACACTCTTTTTGTTACTTTCTGTTTCATCTACTTCAGAATCAGAAGAAATTTCAATATCATCTTCAGATTCTGGTTCAGTTGGTGCTGATGTTTTATTTAAACAAGGTGTAAATGTTGTTTTCCATTTGCTAATATCTGTTGTATATATGCTACTACTTGTTTGGATAATTTTATAATTCTGTGACTTGAAAAATCGCCTGCGTTTTATCCATTGATTCTGAAAATTAGCATGTGTATCAATAATATCTACAACAATTGGCGGACTTTCATGCTTTTGACGCAATATTCGTCCAACAGACTGCTCTATTTTAGTCATAGGTGTAGCCATTATAAGTGTAGTTAGTGTCTTAATATCAAGTCCCTCAGCTGCCATACTATATGTTGCCAAGACAACTTGTTTTTCTTCTGTTTGCTTTAATGCGGACTCCTTCATACCACCTACATAAAACCCAACTGTGGCAATTTGTTTGTGATTTATTGCTTCATAGAAGTAGTTAAGAATATTACGATATGATGCGATAATCATAATTTGCTGTTTTGGATTTTCTTTTATCATATCATCAAGGACTTTTAATATAAACT
>JACCDO010380366.1_pt1 | contig 15324 bp, 16 predicted proteins | sample 7446101 | NCBI WGS metagenome assembly JACCDO01 (sample SAMN15323440, study PRJNA562643) | freshwater metagenome | isolation source: river surface water | place: USA:Blue River Watershed | collected 2017-08-16
AGATGGTCGACTCCTGGTCCGACTTGGGTATTCAAATCCGGATACAAGACACTAAAGGTTGTTGCTAAGTCTCCATCCACCATTTCAATGGTGGTGCCATCAATCTCAAGCTCCACTTTCTGTAATAAAATTTGCCCGAGTGCATTGGCGTAATACCAGGCTTCACTGGGTGTCTGATATTCGTATTTCTGGCTTTGGAGGTTAAGAACAGTGGTGACATCAAACCAACTGGTGAGTTGCAGCTGCAAGACAGCACCGAGAAGCAGGTCACCACAGGTTTGGGATGCTACATCAAAGGTAAAGCGTTGTCCAAATCCCGCAGGACCTCTGTATTGAAAGTCTTGCATAACAGGAACAAATGGCATAAATCTGCGGTCGGGACTCCGTGCGAACCAGCTTTGTGTTGCTTTTAAGGGAAAGTAGGCATTGTCTTGTGCATCCCTGTCTGTTAAATCCAGAAGGGTTGTGATGTCTCCTGCAGGTCTTTGAAAAGAGCTTGCCATCTGATAGAAGTAGTTAAAGTCTTAAAGCTAATCTTCCTTAGAGATGAACTTTTTTCTAGCAGCCCTGTTTGCAGCCTTTGCCACATCACAAGTCACTGAACTCAATCGCACCCAGTATCTTGGCCGTTGGTACCAAGTCTATGCAGACCTTGCAGTTGATATCACCTTTGAAAACTCTTCTTATTGTGATACAGCGGATTACGGGATTTATCCGAATGACACGATTAGTGTGTGGAACCGAGAGCGGCAGTATGGAGTTGATGGGCCAGAACGTGAGATTTTCGGATGGGCGGCACCTGCCTCGAATACGTCGCAAGGAGAGTTGACGGTTCATCTCCAGACTACAGAGTTTCCTGCACCTTACTGGGTCTATGAGCTGGGTCCAGCCACCTATAATGGAAGCCAGTATCAGTACAGTGTTGTTTCAGATCCTCTGAAGTTTACCTTGTTTGTATTAGCCCGAAATGTTTCTTTGTTTATGACAACCTGGGCAGAAGGTGTTCTTGAGCGTCTGAAGGCAAGCGGTTTTACTGGCCTTCTGAATACACCCATTCCAACGGTACAAGAAAACTGCACGTATTGGTAGAAAAAATCTGGGTGTTTGATTTTTTATTTTTTTTGAAGAGTATGACCCGAAGCTTTTAGTCCGAGTCATAACCTTCTGTGTTAATCCTGAGATAGGTGTATCCACTGTTGAAATAGAACACCCCACGATTGAAACGAATCTCTACAGGCCGATCAAAGGTGTGAATCTTGCCGCCACTCTTCCAGCTGGAATTGTTGGGGTCGATCATATCCTCAGAGCAGATGCCGATGATTCCAGCGTCAACAAGATAGTGATAGCCGTCGCTACCCTCGTAATCTCCGTCTCCATAGGCGGTACTATCCACCATGAAGAAGGAGGGACCCTTGGTGTAGATACCAGATTCATAGCCGCGGCCGCCAAAGACATTGTCATAGATATTATCATAGAGTGCATAGCAGAGATCGCCGATGTAGTACTTTCCTGCAGGAGCCGTGAAGGTAAGCTCCTTGCGGTAAGACCAGTCCTTGGTGGACGGCTTAGACGGAGCAGGAGAAGGGGGAGCAGGAGAAGGGGGGGGAGAAGGTGGAAGCGGAGGTGGGGAAGCGGCAGCTGCCGTTACAGGCACAGCATGCTCATCATCAAAGACCATCTTGATGGTATCATTGAGGGCCCCCTGCCAGGCGATAGACCATTCGGTGTGGTTATCGAACTCCTTGACAACAGGATAGACTTGCAGGAACTTGTTCTTCCACTCCTTTCCAGTGGCAACACGCTTGTTCTGAAAGTAGAGGCGGATGGTAGGCATTGTGTTCGCTGTGCCTTTCTTCTACACTGGCTCACACCTTCAATTTTTTTACGTGCTAAATGTAGTGGTATCCGCGTAAGATGTATCGTATAGCGGCTTTCCTTTTACTCTTATTTCTTGTTTTACTTTTACAGGCTCAAGAACGAGACGGATTTACAACACAGGTAGGTGCGAGATGCATCTATGATAGTGAATGCAATCCAATGCGATTCTGTCGTGACACCGGCATTCGTGATCCAGGCACTGATATCTATGTGCACAGATGTTCAAAAAACAGTGGCTTCTTACAAAATGAGCTAGATTATGTACCCGAGCTTTCGGATTTTGAACCGCAAAAATTTGAACTGGAGGATGAAGTTCAATAAAGTACCCACCCAAACCGCAATCGCAATCAGAAGAAAAGATGAACAGCCAGCCAGTTCTTATTCGCCAGACGAAGTCCATCATGAAGGGAGGAAAGGTCCTTTCTGTGGAGGTGCTATATGAGAGGCCGAAGGAGACTCCAAAGCCAGTTGCCCCGTCGCCCATCAAGAAGCCCGAGTCACCCCCTACAACCCCTACAAGCAAGGAGCGTCCAGACTTCCTGGAGCCTCTTCCTACATCCCCTTCCAGCGACGCCTATCGCAAGGCATTCTACGAGGAGATGAAGAAGCGAGAGCAGGAGTATTACGAGTGGGAGGCCGAGCAGCCCTCAACCTATCAGCGCGAGATAGAGCTCCTTGAGCGGCGCCGTGAGAAGTACAACAAGAAGGCCTCGTGGTCCGCCAAGGATGCAGCAGAGGTTGACAAAATCGACAAGGAGATCGCAGAAAATCAGAAGATGATTGATTGGCTAGTGTGGCAGCAGGAGGAGGACTCGTATGATGAAGATTCTGAGTGAAAACATATATAAAGACCTACAGGTAAAAAAGAAAAAGATGAAGGGTGCTATATTGATTTCTGGAGCATACAAGAATGCAACTGTACCCATACTAGAATTATTAAATTGGTTCCGAAAACACGAAAACTACGAAATAGATGTTTTTATTCACGCATGGTGGGATAAGTCGTATGTTGGAAAACGCTATAGACACGATCATCTAAGTATTGTAGAAGAAGACCCTACCCAAGAAATCTTGGAAAAGATAAAACCCAAACGATTTCTGCTTGAACCGCAATGCAAGGTAGATTTTACAGATTTGCCGTTTAAAGTTGAAGCAGGTGGCACACCCTATCTAAGAGAAATTGCGTATTTTGCGATTTTTTCACAGATGGAGAGTCTCAAGCGTTGTTTCAATCTTGTTGAAAATCCTGACCAATATGATTTTATTATGAGGTTAAGGGGAGATCTGTACATTACAGAAGAGTCATATAGAATGCAGTTAACAAAGGAAGATTTTACGGCGAATAACGTCTATATTTCTGACGGTCAGTTTTTTACAGGATGGCCCTTTGGTGATTGGACATATGTAGCCCGTCCAAAGATTATGGAACTTTTTATACTTCATCAAGAAAAAATTTTTCGTCACATTTGCAAGGAACTAGGATATTGCCCTCATATTCATATCTACATGCCTACAATATTTAAGATGATTGGAGTGAATCCGATTCGCTGGTATATACCTCTAAAGATTACTAGATTGAGCGACAAGCATAGTAATCATTTACTAATGGATACCAATGAAAATAGAGAAGATAAAGATCCTTTCTTCTGGGATTTGATCGACAAAAAGAGACTAGAAGTCCCCTTATAAGATAGAGAGGCCACCTTCGACAGCATCTTTCAAGAAAGATTTTACTGTATCTTGAGAGAGATTTCCAAGGGGCTGACCGATACGATTGATACGGCTCATAATCGCATCAGGGAGTGTTACAATATGGCATCCAACATCGCGTGCATTTTGAAGTACCAAGTTATCTTTGCAACCGGCCCAAAGTACCTCGATATTTTCATTCCCCTTGCATTGCTTGACTGCAAACGCAATAATATCTTTCGGGTTTACGCCAGTATCCGAGATACGTCCACCAAATACTGAAACAATCGCAGGAGTCTTAGTATCCAAGATAGCACGAGATACATCGAGGAGCTGCTGCTCTGTAAAAATGGCAGTAACGTTCACTTGAATACCCTCAGACAAAAGCTGCTTTACAACATGGAGGAGTGAAACACCCTCACTATTAATAACAGGAACCTTTACATAGATATTTTCACCAAGAGAATGGATTGTACGAGCCTGTTGGAGGATAGTCGCAGGATCATCCGAGAAAATCTGGAAAGAGATTGGCCGTCCAGCAATAAGCTGCTTGTTCTCCTCATAGAACTGCTTGTAGTTTAGCTTACCAGATTGACGCATAATCGTGGTATTTGTTGTGAACCCAACAACATTTGGGTAGTTAGCAAACTTAGACAGTTCACAGCCATCATAAAAGATTTTCGGCACTTGCATCTATGCAGTATTTCATAAGAATATCTTTAAATCTATCATAAAAACGTCGCGTCTATCCTAAAGCTTATTAAATGTAAGGTTCCTAGAGATGTCACGACCAAAACTTAATATCATTTTTCCGGTGGCAGGAGATGGAGTACGGTTTGGAGGGGCAGTTTTCAAACCGTTTCTAGACGCAACCGAAAAGAAATTTATCGAGCTGGCCCAAGAACCGTTCCAAATCTTTTCTCAGGATTATGATATTACTTACTATTTTATTTACAGGGAAGACCAGGAGGTCACATATGAAGTGAGTGCAACTCTTAAAAAACTCTTTCCAAGGCTAGAGACAAAGTTTATTCTTTTGCCAAACAAAACAAAAGGCCCTCTTCAGACACTTCAGGAAGGAATCGCAAAAGAAGCCATTACCGGCCTTTCGTTTATTTGCGATTGTGATCACATGATTCGGGTGAAGCCTTTCTTGAAGATTTTAAAATCCAGTGCTATACCTGATATCAATATTCCAGTCTGGAATATTACTGAAGAGGAACAAGGGAGCTGGGCGAAAGTAAAGTTGGGCCTGAACAATGAGATTCTTTCGTTTCACGAAAAGGAATCAGTCCCTAGTTCACCGCTCTACAAAGTGAAGGGAATCATCGGTTGTTATCTCTTTAAAAATGTCGAGGTGCTACTAGACTTTGTGAATAGTGATGGGAATATGACAGAGGTATTTAGCCAACTATTCAATAAGTTGAACATGCAGATAGTTGATATAGAGGAAGCAGAGTTTTTTGGAACCCCAGAGCAACTCATTCATTTTCGTTTTTTGCGTGCAAGAAGGTACACATTTTTTGTAGATATTGACGGAACGCTCTTTTATCTACCGAAGCATGTACCCTATGATGCTTCTGATACACAGGTGTTGCCTGGTTCTATAGAAAAGTTATCCATGTGGAAAAAACAAGGCCACCGAATCATTTTAACAACTGGCCGAGAAACTTCGCGAAGAGAGAAGTTGATAAAGCAGCTTAAGGATCTGAATGTGCCCTATGATGAACTTATTACAGGCACAAACTCAGGGACTCGTATTCTGATAAATGATAAAAAGCCATATTGTCCCTATCACAAAATGGCAATGGCAGTTCAGTTACCAAGAAATAAGGGTATAGATGAGGTAACGATTGAAGATACTCCTGAACTACTGAAGATATTGAAGGGCGGGTCATTTGCTACTGTGTTCTTGATTAACAAGAATAAACAGATGATTGTTCGTAAATACTTGGAGAAAAATAAAGAAAATAAGATCCATTATGAGACATTAAAGCGTCAAGTAGATGATTTGAAGCGGTTTGAGTATTACTCTACTGGTATCGTCCCCAAGATTGTTGAAGTGTATGAAAGCCCAGATGAATATTATTATGATATGGAGTATTTGGAGCATTTCGACGAGTTAGTGAAGTTCCCCTATGACATTGTTGAGAGCAAGTTGCCAAAAATAATCCAACGTCTTAAGAACGATATTTATTGCTACAGCAAAAAAATAGACGGACAAAAATGGCTGAATGATTTCTTGCAGGAGAAGATTTTTGCAAAGTACGATATGATCGAAGCAATCGACACAACCTTTTACAAGCTTATCAATAACGACTATGTGATTATTAATGGTAACAAAGTAAAGGGCCTTCGTTATTATTTCAAGACGGAGAAGCTGAACTATTTCCCAACGCACGTCTCTCCCATTCACGGAGATTTGACACTTGAGAATATATTATACAACCCAATCACAGATGAAATCAAGCTAATCGATCAGTCAGGTTCAAGATATGTTGATCCATATGAGTTCGATGTTGCAAAACTCCTACAGTCTTTATTAGCTAGATATAGTGAATGGGATACCTTTGAGACATTATGCGAATCAAAGAGTGAAAATGAGTTTGTTATAAATAAGAAGCTTATAGATGTAGAAAAGGAAAAGTACATGTTTTTCTTGGTTGAGTTTGGGCAAGATACAAATGAAATCTTCAAAAAAGGACTTTTCTTTCTATCGATGTATCTAGTAAGGATGATTCCTTTCCTACTCAGAAAATCTAAAGCACATGCATATACTGGATTACTATTATCACTTTACTATCTAAATGAGCTGAAAAATATCAAAAATACCTAAACATTCTTTTTGAAATCATAGCATGAGTGAAGAAAAGTTTGTATATTTTGTGACTGCAGGGGGTCTGGGAAATCAAATGTTCGAATATGCTGCAGCCTATGCCATAGCAAAAGCGAAAGGTGCCAAGTTATACATCACAAACTGCACTGATAATCCTCACAATAAACGCAATCACAACTATGTAAAAAAACTGTTTTTAAGAGGAGTCGAGTGCTCGGATGCTCCAGGAGAATGTCAGAAGTTTTTCCACAAAGATTTTTTCCCATGGGACCCAAACGATGCACCTATCTCATGTCAGTTGCACGGCCATTTCCAATATTATCCAGCATTAGTTCCGATTTTAGATGATATTCTAGAAGATTTTCGTAAAGGGCTCGAAGTTGGGGAAAGAACGGACGCAATATTTTTCCATATTCGTAGAGGAGATTATGTATCCAAGTCAAACTTCCATTTTCTGCAGGGCAAAGACTATTATCTTAAATCATATCTAGATTTAATAAGAAAGTTACAGAAAATACCAGAAAAGGTATATGTATTTTCAGATGATATTGAGTGGTGCAAGGAACAGGATTGGATGAAATCTATAAAAAATCTAGAGTTTTTCGAGGAAGAAGATGAACTCAAAGCCCTTGCAAAAATGGCGACGTGTGGAGGAGGTGCGATTATAGCAAATAGCACATTCTCTTGGTGGGGGGCGATTCTCTCAAAAACACAGCATGTATATTATCCGTCGAGGTGGATAGGATGTCCCGTTTATGATCTTTTTCCTTCAAACTGGATTTGCATTGAAACGACTACATAAATGGATCGTAGTTTGACGTTTCATTTACACATACAATATTGCAATATTGATAGTTATCTGAGAAATCCGTCATTTCTACGGGCCCTGAATCGGTCAGGATAGAAAAACGGCGGAATCCCATACTTTTCAAGTAGTCAACGACTTCTACGAGTTTTGTGTCATTGTCGATAAAGGTACCTCCGTATTCGAACTGAATAATCTTTACACACCGAAGCATTTCTTCAAACCCTTTCAGAACCTTAAACTCGTAGCCTTCAGTATCAATCTTCAAAAAGTCTATTTGTTGAACATTTTTTTCAATCAAATAGTCTTTGGTCTTTCTGACTTCCAACACAATCTTATTGGCATCATCGCTTCGACCGCAGCTCTTGATTCTATCATAGAACGATGCAAAATGCGGGTAATAAAAGAGGTGTTCATTTGTATCGCTGAGGCCAAATGGATTAAAAAAGGACTTTGAATTTTTAACAGCATCCTTGGGAATCCGTTCTAGATATTGAGGCAGGGGATCAAAATAATGAACCTCGCCAGGGAAATCTAAAAACTCAGTTTGATTCGAAGAACCTACATCAAAAATTACCATCAGATTATTTTGTATTTTTTTATAAAACTCATACTCAGATTCTGTAGTTGCTTCGTGTTTTTTGGGCATGGCCGTACTCTTGATATCTGAAACAAAATTTTCTCGTCCAAAATACGCTCTATTTTGCCAAAGGAGGATACCTCACATACAATGCGTCTCCCCACCCACAAGGATGGCAAAAAGAAGTATCAAGACGAACAAATCCCTTCTCAAGAAGATAGGCATCTATTTCATGAATCTTATCACAGTTCTTGTAGACGTCTTCGTAGTTCACCTCAAGGTAAATAGCATCTGCATACTTTATATATTCACCAGCACTCTTCAGTGCACGAAGTTCAACTCCCTGGATATCAAAGTTCCAGAAGTTTAGTTTTTCAATAGGAATCCGATTGCCCTCAATAAACTTCTTTAGAGTTGTAGTAGGTTGCTGAATAACACCATTATAAAATACATGGCCATGATGAGTCTCATGTGTGCCAAACTCAAGAATGCTACTGCTTTGTTGATTGTTCGCTAAATAAAAGGGCACAACATGCTCTGTCTCATCAATAAGAGCATGATAAATATTGGGAATCCCTGAGCCTTGCATCTGTTGAACAAGAAGAGGGTTACCTTCAATCCACACAATATTCTCATCTGCAACACCATTCTGGTTGTAGGCCTGTTTCTCGTCACAGATATGTGCACCAAGGTGCAGGATACCAGTAACCCTCTTTTGGAATGGCTGAAGAGCTGTAACACATGTCTTAAAATCGATTAGCATTCTAGCTTATTATCTAGCAATGCTTTAGGTAAACTATAAAAAGAGTATTAAAACCTAAAGCAAATATTATACTCATTTCAGAATGAATATTTTTTTGATAGTGATAAGTGGGTTTAACACGTCTTTTAAGAAAATCAATGACATGCGAAGAATCCAGTGCAAGAAGTATAATATTCCAGTGTTGTTTTTGTTTAATGGAAATGTGCCTGAAGGATACACCCTAGGAGAGGATGAGAGGCTTCTACCAATAGAGGCCCATAATCCTGCAATGTATTTGAAGTTTCAGATGGGACTTCGAGAAGTTTTTGAAAGCTATAAGGAGCCGTTTGATTATGTGGTAAGGGTAACATCATCTACATTCCTAGATTTCAACAAGATGCCATGGATGTTATCTTTTTTACCCAAGGAGAAATGCCATGCTGGGCGTTTTTGTTGGAATGATTATGGTATTTATATGTCGGGCCCATGCATGATTTTTTCAAGAGATGTTGCCTATCACTTCTCACAAGAAACACAAATACATGAAAGAGTTCTAAGTCATAGCGACGATGTTATGATAAGTAGGGCAGTGAAAGAATATTCGAACTTTTATGACCTGAACTTTTTCTGGAAAGACACGGATCTGATGCTGCAGCTCCCAACAGAAGCAAATGTACTGAACAAGAAAGACTATCATGTAATCTTTCGTATTAAGAACAACTTTATTCGAGGAGATGCACCATGGTTTGAAAAGGAGACAGGTGAACAAATAGATATTCGATTTTGGGAGTTGTTTATAAAGTTAACAGACAACTTTTGACGACCTAAACCTTTTTCTAAAGATAAACTAGATGTCGATCAAAGTAGGAATATTTGAAACAAAATATGGAAAAATGGCCTGTCTTCCAAATGATGTAGAGTTTGCCCGCAGTCTTTCATCAGGTAAGTTATATGAGGAAGATATACTAGATAGTCTAAGAGAATATTTGAAAGGTGATGGCGATATTTTAGATGTTGGAGCTCATATTGGAGGTCATTCCCTCTATTTTAGTCATTACAGAAATCCTACTCAGAAACTATTTTGTTTTGAACCACAAAATGTGTTATATGAGATTTTGAAAGCCAACTTACAAATGAACAATATAGAAAATGTAGAGGCTATGAATAATGCAGCAGGTCCCTATGAGGATACAATTTACTTAGACAAGGATTTTACAAAAGATCATTACCCTGCTTGGTTGAAAGTTGATTATCAAAGTGAACATGGAATGAATTTTGGAGGGCTTGGAGTAACGAACGACGAGGGTGGTGAACAAGTAAAAATGATAAAGCTAGATGACGTCTTACAAGAAAAAACAAAAAAAGTTCATTTTATTAAAATTGATACAGAGGGGGCTGAAAATGGGGTTGTATATGGTCTAGGAAACACAATCTTTCGAGACAAGCCTATACTTTTTATTGAAAATAACAAGGATAAGAAAAGGGATGCTGAGTTTCTCCAAAAGTTGCCGAGTCTAAAAACGTTTGACTATATACAAATGCTAAAATCAATAGGATATAAAGACCCTATTGATTTTCCAGGATCAAATCAACTATTTATCTATCAAAAAGCTTAAGTACTAGGAGAAAGGATACATTTCATATCAACTTTACATGTAGGTATTTTATGTAAGGTTGCCATATCACGAATCATAAACTCTGCAAACCCACCAGAAGTAGTAGAAGGTTCATAAGTATTAGGAAGTCTCTCGTGTAACTTATAGAAGTTAGGTGAGTTCAAATACTCAAAATAAAAAAAAGTTGTACTATAGACGTTCATAATAAGATTACTTCCAAAATTAATCCAGTCTGAAACAAGTTCATCAGGATGGCCCAAATCTTGGTAATAGAGAAGGTTTGGGTCAAAACGAGAGAGATGAATAGGGGCAAGAGGAATACAATCAAATCTCAAGCGAATGACAAAATCATATACGATTCCTTGATGGTTTGCATAGTTTTCCTTAAGTTCGTTTGATTTATAAATGGAATAAAGCATACTTAAATGCTGTTTGATAATATGTTTTTTTGTTTGTTGCTCATTCCAATTTCTATGTTTATTTGTTGTCATAACTCGTTTCAAACGACTATCATTCACTTCAATATTCGGTTTATAAAACTCGCGTTGCTTTTCAACTAGAAAATCTTTTGGTTTATACAATGCCAAAAGCTCTTCTACAGTATTTTCATTTGCCTCGCATGCTCCTCGGTCCATATGGATTTTTTCCATATACCGGTCTGACTTATCAAACCATGTATGAAAGAAAACATCTGCATTGTTTGGTTCGATTATATGTTTGTAAATAAATGGAAAACTTTCTCTATAGCACCGAGGTTGTCCAGAAAGGCAAACTGCTACTCTCATCTGAGCTTTAGTTCTTTACAAGCTTTAAATATGCCAATGCACTAAGCACCATCTAAGAAGAAAAAAATACTATAGCATTAGTCAAGAGATGAAGGTAGTAATCTTGTGTGGTGGCATAGGAAGTCGCATGCGTGATTATTCTATGCCCAAGCCGCTAAATATGATATATGGTAAAGCTGCCATACATTATGTCCTAGCAAACCTTCCAGAAGAGGTGAAGGACCTGTATTTTATCTATGGTGCACATCTGAAAGATTATAACTTTGAAGAAACAATCCTGAATCTCTTTAAAACTAAGAACTGCACATTTAAATGTGTTGAATATCTCACACGAGGGCCAGTAGAGACTGCCTATGTAGGGACCAGAGATCTTAACTTGCCAAAGGACGAGTCGATTGTGTTTCTAGATAACGATAATATATTCTCATTTCCAGAAGGGTTTTTCCAGAACAAAGACTATAACTTTTTAGGAGTTTCTGTGGATGAGTCAGGATGGACACAGTATTCATTTGTAGAAGAAAAGGATGGTGTTGTTTACAACATAGCAGAAAAAGAAAGAATATCGAATATTTTTTGTTGTGGAGTGTATGGGTTCAAAAACCTACAGGTGTTTCTAGATGTTGCAAAAGAACTTCTTACAGTAAATAGTTCGTTTTGTAAAAAGAATGAAATATATATGTCAGATACATACAGGCTACTGTTGACAAAGCAAGATGAAGTTAGGACAGTGCTTTTTAAGAACCAAGGCAATCACATTGGAAGTCTAACTGAGTTGAAAAGCTCATTGCCTACAATCACGAAGCCAAAGATGCGTATATGTTTTGACTTGGATAATACCTTAGTGACGTATCCAGTAAGGCCAGGAGATTACAGCACGGTGAAACCTATTGAAAAGACCATAGAACTTGCAAGGAAACTTCATAAAGAGGGGCATACGATTATTATTTTTACAGCCAGAAGGATGGATACACATAAGCATAATGTGGGTGCAGCCATAAAGGATATCGGCAAAGTCACCTTTGATACATTAGAAAAGTTTGGCATTCCCTATGATGAGTTATTTTTTGGAAAACCAAATGCTGATGTCTATATTGATGATCGAGCAGTAAATCCGTACAAAGGTGATTATACATTTATGGGTTTATTTAATGAAGATAGGCCCGAAAGCATAATCAACAAGTTACCAAACAATAAATATAACCATGTTGAGCTGCAGGAAAATAAAATAGTAAAAACAGGGAATACCAAATACCTACAGGGTGAGTTTTTTTTGTACTCGCAGCTGTATAAGTTCCCAGAGATTCGACAATATTTTCCAGAGTTTTACTCTTATAGTGAAAAAAACGGAGTGAGTCGTTTAGAGATGGAATACATCAAAGGGATACCCATGTATTATCTATTCAAGAACGACTTAGTCTTGAAGGATATGATAACCCAACTCATAAACATACTGAGTCAGTTCCATAACTGTGAAGGAGTTATAGATGTTGTTTCAGAAAATATTAAAAATAACTATATAATAAAACTTAAAAAACGATTTGAGAATGAGAATGATTATCCATTTGAAGATAGATTACATGTACAAGAAGCAGTTCTAACCATGCTTGATGCCTATACAAGTTCTGAGGCCTGCAAGGTTGTTCCGTTTATCCACGGAGATTTCTGGTTTAGCAACATAGTCTATACATTTGATAAGAAATGGAAATGTATAGACATGAAAGGTCAAGTGGATGACATATTAACGACGAATGGAGATCCACTCTACGATTATGCTAAGTTATATATGTCTTTGCTAGGATACGATTTAGTCTTATGGGATGAATATAATAACTATTCACCTATGATGAAAGAACTATGCATATTTTTTGAGGATGAACTTCAGAAGAGAAATATATCCAAGGCAGATCTTCAAGCAGTTACATTTGGATTGATAATAGGAACATTGCCATTTATTCAAAAATCAGAAAAAAAGCAAGGCGTATGGAACTTTCTCAAATATTTGTTGAAAACTGTAGAAAAATAAAACTTAAAGTCATTAAATAGAAAACTATAAATGGTTGTTCATATAACAATTGAGGACAATATGCCAGAAGGAGGCCATGTTCGGTCTCATACGGTAGACGGTGTGAGGTTTTACGTTGTAAATAATCTTATTCATTACAACTTTAATGACGGCTGTTTAGATCGATGGGAAGTTGAAATAGATGGGGGAGGAGGGGAGGCAGAAAAGAAAAACTATTATTTTGTGATGGATACAAAATTTCATGATGCAGTAAGTCACTGGGTCGTTGAATCTGCAGTATTTCTTCCTTTTTTTAAAGAATTAAGGAAAGAGTTTCCGTCCCTAAAACTAATATTAAAATCGGAAAAAATCTATAAATATTTATTTGCAAGATTTTTTGATATTGAAAAAGATGATATTGTGTATGAAACTGAAAAGAATGTAAATAATATGGCTTTTTTCTGTCCTCCAGTGCTAGCTCAAAATAATCCAAACAGTGCAGAAGGCCGTATGAAACTAGTTGACAGTATAATAAGAAATTTCTACTCCACATTTGACCTGTTTGAAATAGATATTCAAAATGAGATTGATTATGTTATCTTACCGAGACAAAATAAAGAGAACTATAAACCAAATGATAGAAATGTTTCATATGGAAATCTTATTGATTACTTCAGTAAATCTGGTTCAGTTTTTTCAAGCATTATAGTGAATACGGATGATATCACAGATTTGAAGGATCAGTTAAGATATGTAAAACAAGGAAAGACGATTATTTTAACAGAAGGAGCTGCAACAATAGTAAACTGTTTATTCTGCAAAGACAAAACAATACTCGTAAATGGACAACACATGAAAAACCTTGCTGACCGATTTCCTTGTTCACGAGTGCTTGTTGATTTTTTAATGAAACGAAATACGATGCATTGGTTTCTCAATGAAAATGGTATCATACATTATATTGAGGAACAGCGGCAACTAGCTATTGTAAAGGAAGAGTAAAATTTCAGAGGACAAACACCTGATTATTAATATTTGCAATGCTTTTGTCGAATATTTCCTTTGTATATTGTCCACCAACCAAAAAAACTATCTTTTTTTCAGAAGATTCTATTGTTTGACGAAAAGATATGCATGGGATTGAAAACCCGTATAAAAAGTTACCTATTTTTGCAGGTGAGTTATCGAGTATATTTTTAATTCTATTTTCCTGAAGGCCGGCCATGAAACAGAAAGATGTATGAACAGAGCAAGGCCAAATATAAGCGGGTAAATCAGGATTGCTATCTAGAATAGTATTAAATAGTTTAACCTTTTGGAAAAGGTAATCAAAGAAAGAGTTTATATCTGCAAGGCTTGTCTGATTTGTAGGGAAAACCTTAGAAACAGAAATACTGCTTATCTCTCTTTCGAAGTGATAGAATATTGCAAACTTATTGTAATAATATATTCTAGATAGTTTAAATCCAACCATCTCAAATAGTTTCTCAATATATTTATTTTCAGCATAGAAGATATGCTCCATATTTAGAACATGATAAGTTCTATCCTTTACAAACTCTTCCAGATTTGGCCAGTTCAGTAGGATATTTGACACTGATTTTAAAGAGGCTATTTTCTTTAGAATATCGAATGGAGAATAAAAATGCTCAAACACATGTGACATCACAACCGTATCAGGTGTATGAATTATATCTTCTGTTACTTCTTCAAAAAAAGATTTAATGACTGTACGATTTGATTCGTTTCCCCAATAGGCCGGATCAACAATCGAGTATTTTAAAGAACTATCCTTTTCAAGCATTATATCAGACACTTCGCCATTACCAGCACCGATTTCAACAATTGAAGTAAGATTAGGAGTTTTAAGAATGAATTCTGCAAACAAAGTATTCATATTTCCACGTGTTGTACCACAGATACCTGCAAAGTTATGCCCATACACAAGATCTAAGTTCCCAACATACTTCGTTTGAACAACACCACAAGTGCCGCAGTGTACAGCATTGTAGGGAACAATATGACAGGGGAAAGCTAAATCCTTTACAGGAAAACAGCCAAGGGGGAGGTGTGTATCAGTTGGGAGAATCTGTGTAAGTTCATTTGATTGACAAATCAAACATGTTTTTCTTAGTGTGACAGGTGAATCCATGCAGTAAATAGAAAGAAGTAGTTTAAGTATTGATATATGAGAGTATCTTAAAAGGTCTGATTGGCCCGCTCCGCGGGCCACGACCGAAGGGAGCGGCATGCTGCTATTGACACTTTTCTCGTCATTAATGAAATCACATTGGAGATAAATCTCCAATATTGAAACTTTGTTTCAATGTGATTTCTACTGAAAGTTCCGAAAATAAATTTAGAATCGGCAAAATCTGCCGAAGGCAGAAT
>JACCDO010597833.1_pt1 | contig 15323 bp, 13 predicted proteins | sample 7446101 | NCBI WGS metagenome assembly JACCDO01 (sample SAMN15323440, study PRJNA562643) | freshwater metagenome | isolation source: river surface water | place: USA:Blue River Watershed | collected 2017-08-16
ACCACATTCAACAGTTGGTTTCATATTCTTTAATCGCTCCAAGTGCTGCTCATAGTTAAGCTTTGCATAGCCTCGACGTTCAGGGCGTACTCGTGACATTACTACTCACTTATTCTCTTTTCTTCCTTGTTTTCTCAACAGATTTTGTTGTTTCTTTAAAATAACCGGCTATGTAAAAGAGGAACCGCGTTGTTAAATGTTAAATCTTACGAAATCTACAACTCACTGCACCAGTCTATAGCCACGCGCCTATTGAAACAAGAACTTGCAGCAAGAGCATGAAGTGATATTATATATATATTATATTATATGAGACAAAAGTTGAATTTTAGTATAAAGAACGCTTTAAATGTGGAGTGCAACCATTACTTATAGTTGTAGATGTTTGTATTGTTCAGCGCAATTATATATAGTCTGTTATCAACAGTTAATAAAAGATATAATCTCTATCCGGCGAAAAAATCGCTGTAAATTTTTTTTTGCTGAATATATAGAAAACATATTAGAAAACAGAACCGAAACAATGATTTACGACGCAGAACGGCGTTGTTACGTAGATACGGAGACCAACACTGTCATTCCATTGGAGGATGGTGATGATGTACCTCTTCCAGCTTCGGCGATAAATCCGAATCGAGCATATACAGCACCGAATAATTTTACTCCTAGAGGAACAGTTGCTGCTTCACCACAAAGAGCAGTAAATGTTGCGGCAGTATCTACGCCGCGCCACACAGAAGAAGATGACAGGATACTAGCAATACAATTACAATTACAAGATTTAAATCAAACTGCAGATGAAATAGAAACAGGATTATATGCGACGCCGACGTATGTATCTCCTCCTCACAATCCTATCATTAATGGTGCACCTAGAGGGTATAATAGTGTATATACATCCTCAAGTAATGGTGTATATGCCCATCAAGTATCTGGTAATAGTGCTTATGCACCAATTGCAGTTAGTTCAAATCAAAGTGTTAACAATTCACTACCACAACCACCACCTACAACAACTAATACTAATAATAATAGTAGTATTTTAACTGCATTATCACCATCCAATCTACTCAAAACACTTCGTGGTAAAGATTCAAATGAAGAATCTATAACATCAGTAGAGCGAGACCTGGTATCAATACATCGTAGTACAGGGATAGATGCAATAGAAAGTAATAATCAACACGACAATGACTGGATGTTTGCCAAGACATTGCAAGCATTTGAATTTGAAAATGCCAACGATTTCATTAATTCTCGTGAGTTTAATCAAAAAGAATACCGAGCATCTAGTTGTAGACGTCAAATTTTTACTGTTTCAACTATGATTTGCTTTATTCAAATTATTCTTCTCATTGTTATGATTCAGGAGGATGGATATGCACCTAGTAGTGAGAATCCCATGGTGGGACCGCCAGTCACTACCTTGGTGAGATTTGGTGCGAAAGAGACAGCATTAATGTTGTATAAACGTGAGTGGTGGCGTCTGTTGTCACCTATTATGCTTCATGCTGGAATATTTCACTTGTTGTCTAACGTCTTTATTCAGATAAGAATAGGTGCATATTTGAATATCGTTTATGGCAACTTGAAGTGGTTAACTATATACTTACTAGCGGGAATATTTGGTAATATGATGAGTGTTTGTTTTTTACCTGATTCAGTAGGTGTAGGTAGTTCAGGTGCTGTCTTGGGTATGCTTACCTCATGGGTTGTATGGATATTATTTCGTTGGAACAAAATCCCTCCTGAATGTCAAGGACAACGTAACTGCCAACTCATGGTAGTCATCATATCAGTAGCTATCACATTAGGCATGTCTTTCTCTGATTATGTTGATTGGGGTGCGCATTTTGGTGGAGCATTTCAAGGTTTATTTCTTGCTTTATTTTTTTTAAGTGAAGAATTAGATCATCCTACAAACAGACTCTATATGCGCATTGTGTCGCTGTCGGTGATCGTTGGTACATACATTGCTGCTATTGTATACATGGCTACATCACTTCATGTAGACAGGTCCAGCTTGGAATACTGGGCACAGAACGATGATTTTAACGGTCATTAAACAAGAGTTGAGCTGAAATATCTAGTGTAAAATATACATTTGTAAATAAAGGGAAATTCTGTTTACGTTGTTAATAAATTAGAATTAATATGAAAGATTTTTGCACTCTTATCATCTGACATACTAATAACTAGGTCCGTAGGAGTGACTCTTCCCTCGCTGCTGAGGAAAACGGACTGTGGAAATGGGACTGTTTCAATGCAAGTAACTAAGTCACGATGACCAGTTAATTGTAGTACTAACGTGCCAGTGCGACTGTCCCAAATACGAATGAATGTATCAAGTGCAGCAGTTATTACTAATGGTGCAGTTGGATGCCATTTTAATGAGACAACAGATCCACCGTGTGAGCATGTACACCTGCAGGCGCCGGTATTCATGTCCCAGACTTTCATTGTGTTATCCAATCCCCCCGATGCCACCCAATGCAGATCCTTGCTGGAGAAACCAATGCATTCTACTGATAGTTTCGATTCTGCTTCATCTGTCATTGTATCTTCCGACTTCGTACCGCTATGGTGAATAAATGTTTGTAGTAGCCGTTTCCCGCTTAGCTGGAATAATTTCATGGTGCCATCAACGGAGCCTGAAGAAGAAGGAAAGTTAGTTGGTTGTGCAGTGAGCTGCTTCTGTCATATATCAGAGTAAAGTCATATTCATACGTGAGTCATTAGTCTAACATGTGTATATTTAATATGGGTTATCATCACTTATATGAGCAGTTGATATTGAATGCGTACCTGTGAGCAGCAGATCCTCGTCGTAAGAGGCGCTGCATATAGTTGTGACAGTTGCCTCATGACCATTATATCCTTCAAAAACATGTTTACATTGACCAGTTTTAGGTCCCCAGATTCTTATTGTACCATCATCACCTCCACTACATACTGTTTTCCCATCAGAAGTAAAGCATCCACATGCAACACCCCCATCATGTCCAGCAAATACTTGAACACATTGACCACCTTGAGTTAACCACATCCATATCGTACCATCACTACTACCAGCAAGGATAGCATTACCTTTTTGGTGCCACATTGCCCATTCTATATCTTCAGGACCTTCTAAGGTTAATACACACTCACCGCTACTCGTGCTCCATACTTTAATGGTACCATCGTATGAACCAGACATAGCTAATGTACCATCGAAATTAAAACCTACTGAAGTAACAGTATCAGTATGACCACTAAGTTCTTTTACTGATGATGGATCTACACTCTGACTTATTGGGTCATAGGTCCAAAGAAATGATTTATCGTCACCACCACCAGTAATTATCATCCCGTTAACTTGATTTATCGCTGCACAATATACACTATCACTATGTCCTCTAAAGGTATAAGCACTCATATCTTCCAGCTCTTCAAGCATAGGCTGCGTACTATCAGCAACTTCATCACCTTCCATGCCATCATCATCACCAGTTACATCAGTCCATACTGTCGAAGCATCATCATCGTCACCACCTACTTCTTCATCATCCATTGGAGCATCTTCAGACACAATCACCTCCTCTAGAATCTCATCTCCTGTCTCATACTTGGGCTGCTCTCCACTCATCCTTTATAATATACCTTGTTACTATACAATCAGGGAAGAAGAGAGGTTTGCGCGATGTACCACTGGTTCGCTTTTCTCTCGTCGTCGCCAAAAAATAACCGGTACCAGGACCGGTAAGAACCACCTTCTCTTTTATTGAACTTACTCTTTTATTAGTGACAACAGTACCCCAAGCTTTGCCATTTGTTTCTTTCTTTTAGAAATGTTATCTGTTTTTCACAGTAAGGAAGAAATTAACTCGTTTCAACTAATATGGCCGTTGGGTTTAGACCTGAATTAATTATAAAATAAATACTAATTTCTTATACGTTTATACCGCTAATTTGGCGCTTGCATACTTGGTCTCTAACTCACTTAAGCTTGATTTCAATAGTTCTTCAAAGCCGTTATTCACGATAATATCAATACATTGAAGTAAAAAAGAATTAACATCAAGAAATTCCTTGATTCCAGGAACTGGAATAGAGTCAATAGTAGCTTGCACCGGTTGCAACAAGTCAATGCATGGCTTCACCACCTCCTCTTTAACCTTGTCGCCAATCAAATAATTCAAAATATCTAAAATTGCTTGCTTCGATACTATCATTACATCATGAACTAACTTTTGCATTACTTCAGCAAATGCTGCACTTTTGTCCGTTACATTCTTCAATGCAACACCAAGTGTGTAAGTAGCACGTTGTGCAATCTCAAAGACATAGTCATGAACAATATTAGATATTGCTTGCATCTTAGATGATGTAACAATAGCTGCTAACTTGCTATCATCAGCTAGAGCCCAAGAGAGACTGCGTGCAATGGAAATGGGACCATCACTCAATAACCATAACTCAAAATCAAAGAAACGTGTAATTGTTGCATCAATTTTATCATCCTTAAAGTCGTTACTTTTCAATTTTTTCTGTGCATAAGCTGAATAATTTTCAATTACTGCGACAAAAACGTCAGCAATTGGCTTTAAAGCTGCCGATGCTAAAGGTTGACAGGTACTACCGATCAATCTGCTCACAATAGGGGTAGAGAAGGTCTGTACATTTGATGTTATTTGATCGCGCGCCTTGACCTCTTGCTCAAGAATAGGATCCAAAAGTCTTTCTACAGACGAAGATATTTGCCCTTTTACTGTTTTCAAAGCAGCAATACTTGATTTCCAACCCGCTGTGCAAGCCGCTCTTACGACTGTTACAGTGGTAGAGAAAATAGTATCTCGGATGGTATCTTTCATGGAATTATCAGGCAAACTATCGATAACAGATCTTAAAACCTTGTCATGGATGACTTGACACACGAACTCGCAAAGTCTTTCAGATTCAGATCCGCAATAATAAGAAGTTGAGTAATATCCCAACTTTTGTTGGCAATGAACCAAAGCGTTATCGAAAGCATCAGCAATACCAGCATCACTATCTCTCTCATATTGTGCTTTGTGTGTTGCATTAGTTAGTACCTTCTTCCATGCAGATACTTCTGCTTCATTTTCAAATAAAAGATACCAAACTCGTTTTGGCACAATACTCCAAGTTGAAGAAGTTAATTTCAATCCAAATTTACCAATATTGGCAGTTTCATCCTTATCAAAAGTAGAGCATGTATAGCCAGCACAATTGATTGAACCTATCAATTAACGCATTTATGAGTATAGGGTGAATGTAGTAGTGAGTGAATGATGCATACCTTTCAATTTTCCATCTTTTTTGTCATAGTAATCGATTCTATAATTATCTGCAGCATTCATGGCTTGAAGATAACGAGACTTTAATCCTTTGTTGACATCTCCTCGCTTTTGACACAAGCCTTCTTTGATTGGTGCAGCTGGAGGTGCATACTCTAGCAGCTGCAAATCATCTTTCCATGATTTCAATCCTACTTTTGCCTCCTTAACTTCACGAAATAACTCTAAACTGTAAGATACAGGGAAATAAACACTGAACTCATGCATGATAGTTTCAAGGATTTCATTGATTTGTTTTTGATTATCCTCGCTAATTGGGTTGGATACATTTAATCCAGGGACGTTAATACCCAGTTGTGAGAGCTCTTGACCCATATTAATTGCTTCTAGTGAGACGAATGGATCTTTCCTGAGAGGAGAGACTTCAACGAAAGATCCGAAATAGCGACGGTTCCGGGGCCTCTCTGTTCCACACCCCGAAGAATTTAGTGTCTATCTGGAAGTTGAATTGAATCTATTTTACTTCCGAAACAATAATAAATCTAACTGTACAACGCAAGAACTTGTTTCAAGCTGCATGGGGCGCTCCTAAACTCAGCACGGAAAAGTGGTTCAAATACTGTGGTGGCATTACTTCTATCCTTGCAAGAGCTATGAAATGCGGTAGCTATTGTTACATTAAGTATATAGTCAGATGAGTATGGAGAGACCATGAATGTATTCGGCATTGCCGCCATCGCACCAGCTATCTGTGCACAGGTCACACCACCACAACTACTTTCTTGCATTGCTTTACCTAAAATTTCGGCAATAATAGAATAGTTGCATGGATTATTTATATGTTTAAAGATCTCTGTAAAATTATCTGGTGTTAGTGCAGATAAGTCACCATAAGTAACCCATTCAGAGACGATTGGTAACTCATCAACACATGATGTCAGTCCATCAATCAATGATTTGATGCTTGGATCAACGGGTGTTTTAGGTGGAAATACAGCACTGGTTGGCTTCATATCATTTTTACCTTTCTTTATACCACTGTTACTAAAGTTGATTTCATCGAAACGTTTTGCCTTCCAATCAGCAGGAAGATCAAAGTGTTTCTCGTTTTTAACGGCGACAGGTTCATCGCTTGACTTGGTTGCACCGACTATTGTAAGTGGTATTTCTATTGATGGATCATCAACACAAAATGGGGTGCGGATTGAGGTACGTAAGCATGATTCTACAGCGATAAGTTTGCCCCGGTAGGTAGGCAGGATATTCGCTGGAATTGTAAGTGCAACCTTGTTAACTCTACTGTCTAATTCACTTTTTATTACTGCATTAATTTCATTCGCATCAGCAGATCCGCCATTTGGAATCTTGGTGACATGTTTTAAGTCATTTTTGTTTATTCTTGTTTCCGCCGAAGTACTTTGCCAAGAACCACGATGACGTTGAGCCTCTACTCTAACTGTAGTCGTGGAAATTGCGGCTATTGCTTTGACAGTAGCTGATGCATTATTATAAACTGCATAATTTATTTCAATTCCTTCATTCTGTTTTACAACTGTACTACTAAGCTTTGAACCAAAAATCATATTGCCTTTATTAATGCAGCACATGTACTTAATTCGCATCGTCTCAGGTTCAATGCTTGCAGGAATGATGGGGACTGGCACGTTACGGGCGTACATACTTAATTCTACCGAATTGTGTACATCCCAATTCCATCCAGCCACAACCTTACGGTGCAGGCCAGCCTCTAATTTGTACTGAAGTTTTGCTTCACAACCAGCTCCAGCACAAGAAAATGACGGAGATAAAGAATTTGGAATATGAATACTAAATGGAAACTCATATTGCCCCTTTTTAATATTATTATGACATTGATGTATGATGTAATTCACTTGTATAATGTCATAGCTTTCATTAGCATAATAAACATGTCTATGTTTGCCAGTACCTTTCTCGTACATTGCGGTTGTACTCTCTATTCCTCGAAACTGGAGATAAATATAATCGCAATCAACTATGTCTTTGAATAATTCACAATAAATTGTGCCTTCAAGAACATCACCAGCGTATATACTAGTGCCCCCTTTCAATGATATTGCCATGGCAACACCGCTCTCGACCGACGCATTATTGCCCATGACTCCTCGTATCTGTATGCGCACGGACTATACCACGCGCTAATCCGCCAATATCCCGCAGGAAAAGTGAGATATTTTTCTTTTCGGCGATTCTCACAGGAATTTCTGAAACCGGAGTACCGCCATCTACATGCACTTGCAAGTGATTATTACATACAAAAAGAATAAAGTAAATCGATACGTATTATTGCATAACAACAAGTTTCGACAGCAATAGTAGCGAGCTCTCGTGCTCCTCTGTAATCGCTTTTTCTAATTCAGTTATCCTTTCTTGTAACCTAGTTACCTGGTCAGTTGTGCTTTTCTCTAGTTGTTGTAGTCTCGTCGCTAGCAACAAGATGGTTTCATGGTCCGTTTTACTTTGGTTATTCTTAGTAATCAATTCGGCTTCTAGTGATACTACACGCTCTTGCATGACATCCATACGCATGATCATTTGATTAAATTTTTCCTCTAATCCCGCAGGATTCACAGGTGCTGATGGCTCAGCTACTACATTGTTGATATTTGGTTCTATTACTTTCGATGATTGTAACGCACTAAGTACGGCGTCTTTCACTAGATCTTGCAATGAAAACTTGGATTCATTGCTACCATATGTGTCTATACTAGCACGACTTGCTACAGGACTGTTGCTGTACATGATGGGAGAACCATCCACTGGTTTATCCTCTTCCGTGACACAATTGTCATTGCCTGAAGCTGCAGGAGTGATGATAGGAGGTGGTGACATCATTTCTGATATAGAAAAAGGTGACTCATTAGTATTTTCATCCAGACCCATGTAAACTGGTGTATTATTGTTCTCCGGGGTGCGTTGACCTGGTGCATTGATTATTGTTTTTAACATGTCGCTGATGTTGTACTCATTGGTACTACCATGTGTTATACTCAGAGTATTCTCAGCTAATAATAATTTCTTGATCTCACTTGCAAGGACATTGAATGCTTGTTGATGCTCACTACGAAGTCTTGCAAACTCGGTTTGACTTCGTTCAAGATCAGATTTTGGCGCTATATACTTCCTTTTACTCGCATCATTACTTGTAACTGATAAATTCTCACTATAATTCATTTTTGTAACGTCTATATCGGAATAGGTGATTACCACAGGCGCGGTGGTAGCAGTCATAGGGGTGGTACCAACATCCTTCTGAATAGGACCCTCATTCCCCCCGCTAGCCACCACAGCATCATTGATAGGTGCTTGAGCAGGAGTTGCATCTACTTTCGAGTCGTTTAGCTCCTGAATCAATGGAAGGATGCTGTTATCGTTGATTTGATTGGTGTTCATCGTGCGGAGAGAGCTGTTGATCCAGTCATATATCTCTGAGTCTACAACAAAATAGCCAGCAACCACAGGATCGCCAAGGGCACATAATGCACCAGATATGTCATAAAATTGCTTGAAATCATCGTTATCATAACAAATCAAGCACTGTAAAGTCAACACCTTGGGAAGAAGGCCGAAGTCGATCGTGAGTGGGGCGGTGATGTCAGGCAGCACGAGTGACAGCTGCTTAAAGATTGATGTAAGGATGCCACCCTTTTCAGCAATTACACGTTTTTCTGAGTATAAATAAGACGATGCTTCTTGCAGGAGAGCTTTACATGCGGTCTCAGTGAACTGTAGGTCGATTAACTCCAAAGCTTGTGCATAGTACGATGGTTTGATCAACTGGGATGAGAGCGACAGCGCAAGCCCCGATAACGTTTCTAATACACTTAAATCTGGCTTATTATTTCCTATATACAACTTCTGCAATGTGCATTTACACTTTTTATTATTATTTTTTTCACGTACACTTACGGTAGTATCAATCATGCATTCATTGAGTAACTCATTCAAGCCAGCTGGACCGATGTCATTATCACTCAAACCTAACTCTGTCAGTCTAAAGACACCACCACACTCATCAGGAGACTGTAATCTGAGTAATTGAGCTAGGGAAAATGCGCCTTTGTCACCAATATGATTGCCGTTTAGATATATTTTATTCAGTGCAACGGTCCTATCAATAGCTTTATTATGTCTTATAAATTGTCTCAGTCCTTTGCATAATGCAAGCACCTGCGTTAGTAATCGAATAAGTGAGTGTATGAGTGAGTGAGTGAGTGAGTGAGTGTGAGTGAGTGAGTGAGTGTGAGTGAGTGAGTGAGTGAGCGATTGTGTGAGTGAGTGAGAAAATAAATGATCAAGATAATGACTTACCCCCATGTCATGAATGTCATTATTTACTAAATTTAATTCAGTCAAAGAAAACAATGATAAATTGGTAGATAATGCAATATCAGTTGTAAAGTCTTTTGAATAACATCCAAATATAGCAGCAATTCCTTTATCACTCAAATTATTCACAGATAAATCTAGTTTCTTTAATGAACCTGTTGTTGATAATAGACGAGCTATTGATGCTCCATTGTCATGAGATAATTCGTTATTTGTAGCACGTAGTGTATGCAATCCTTTACATTCACTAATTGTATTGACTAAAGTATCAAATCCTAATGCTATGTTTGTATAGGAAATATTAACACTCTGGTAGGCAAAAAGTCGATATCCAAGAATGGTATCACATAAGTAATACACTTCATCTCCACTTAAGTCAGCGCCACTTATATCCAACAACGAGTTGCTCTCGGCACTCAACAGTACTTCTTTGACGAAATCCTCATTTATTTTGATATTCTTGTATCGTCGCGTCTCTACCATTGTGCTGTCCATGCTGCAGTATTGTGTCAACCAGTGAGAGCCAAGAAGACTTCAATGATTTTAAAACTGTTTTTTAAAAAAAACAAAATTTCTAAAAAAAGTTCAGTAGGTACCGGTTAATAGGGATTACATGATAGATGATCGTTAACTAATTTGTGTGTGTACAAATAAGCCTCTTCCATATATTCATCAGATACGGTGCAACCCAAGTATAGTGTATTAGTCCAACAACTATTACTTTATCTGCAGTTAGACCCCGGCCTACTTGGACATGGACTATAGCGAAGATCTAAGAGAAGAAAACGTTGGTGTTTTTACGACCTCAAGATGAACTCATACTTTGATGAGTTTACTGCCATTGATTGGGAGAAGTATGCGACTATTGTTAGTAACTCTCTACCTTCTGCGCTAGTAGTCATATCCATTGCATCATTTATTATGGGATATTCGTCAAGAATAGGAATATATACACTCATTACAGGGTTCTTTATCGCTATATGGGAAGCTCCGGCAGTTTATGCTTGTGTTCCTAGTGTTGAAAAGGTTAGAGTATTCCTAACTGAAACTTTATATTTTAAAAAAGCTATTGTTCGATCTATTGTGTACATACTATTGTCGATACTTACGTACGTTGACAAAACTATATGTATTGTAGCAGGAGTTCTTATGAACATTAATTCCTTGCTATTGATATTTGCTGCTATTAATAGACAATCTGATATATATGATGGATTACCAGTAGATCCAGAAGGTGGTGGTTTAAGTCATGATAATTCATCAAATATGTCATCAAAATCAGCATTACCTGGTATCAGTAGTGCTAGTCTTGCTGCACAAGCAGTTGTAGCTACTGCAGCAAGTGGTAATCTAGGAAACAAAGCATTTGGTACATTTTAAATAAAATTTCTTATTGTATATATAAACTGTTAAAACACTATTTGGTATCATTATCTACATTATGTTCTTCTGTTCCTGTTCTTGTTCTTTGTCTACTGCCACCTAGTCGCATATTTCTATTCCCAAATTTAGAATCTTCTGTTGCTTGAAACACTGTTTGAGTTTCTGTTTTCGAGATAGTAGTAGGCGGGGCAGCATCCATTGATTTGCTATCAACTCTGTCGAATCTACCGCTAGTTATACGCCCTTGCATGCGCATCGACAGCTTCTTTTCTAGTTCATTATACGTTATAGAATCGTTGCTGCCATCTAGAAGGCGGATGCTGGTCGAGGAGTCGTGGTCTTTATCTTTGCGCAATAACTCGTTCTTATACCTAGTAATTAATTTAGTTACTATAGTTTGTCCCAACTTCATCTCCTTCAACGCCTCCATGGGATCCGTGCACTGCGTGGTCATTACTGTAGGTGTGAAGACGATGGACAAGTTGCTGCAATCCATTAAATTGTCGTTACTATGTACTGATACCTCAGCTAAAAATTTTAATAAATTAATCAGAGTATCCTTGTGTTCAAGTGGCATGGTACTGATGACAGCCATCGCCTCCTGCTCCCACATTTCGTCGGTTAGATTTAACATGGAAGAGTCGCTGCTTAGAAGAGAGGTCAGTTTTAGTAGTCTATCATACGCATCCGCCGTTATTAATGGATCCGGCAAATCGCGGATGGATAGCTTCAATATTTGGGCAACTGTGTCGATGTCTTGTATCAGAATTGTTGATATTTTATTGATGTTTCCACTACTTTTACCAGTTTTTTTACAAGGTGTTAGCGCTGCCGACATAGATCCTAAGGTAGAAGACATGCTGCCAGATGCGGCAGATGAAGTAGATGCAACAGAACTGCACGAATCTGGTCTAATATAGGACATCCGCGATGTGCAGGATTCCCTTCGACTATCTCGATCCTCTCCAATGATGACGCAACTAGTCCCGTCAATTGTGTTATACAACCGAGTCTTTACAAGTGAAAGCAAGCTCTCATCCCCTGCAATCCTAAATAATCCTTTCCTTTTCAATCCATATAATCGAATAAACGAACAACAATCTGCAATAAGCTTAGTAGTCCCGAGCACATTATCGAATGACTTCAGTAACGGCGGCATGACCCCAATTGGCTTCCACCCTTTTTCGCTGTCTTCAAACCGAATGTAACTCGCCGGTAGCGCTAGTGACGTGGCGGGTATAATAGCCTGGAAATCACTTATGTAATCAATATATAACAATTTCTGATAAAATTTTTGACTTACGAATACCCGCGATAACTCAAAAAACATCTTGATTCCAAGTTGGGGATGTATCACATATAATTTAGACAAGTTTTTTTTGTATTTGCGAGGTAACATTTTCCAATATTTATATATAATTGGTTGTTGATTCAATAAACTCATGGGTTCGTAGCCATATACTATTGAGAATGAGGAATCGTGAACCAAGTCATTGATGGTTTTTAATAGTAATAATAGCATTTTACGTAATACTAAGTAAAGAAGTTAGTGAGTAAGTGAGTGAGTTAATGACGGAGTGTATGCACAGCTTACCTATGTCTTTTTCTTTTTCATTAGGAACTGTATTAAATCCTAATTTTGGCAAAAAGGTAACAATTGGTGCATCATTAAGATCAAAACCATACTTGACACATCCCGTTTTTTCAATTGCCGTTAAATCTTCATTAATTGCTTCATTTAGTAATTTATTAAATTCTATCGATTCCAACGAGTCAGCATCATTCTCACCACTATCATCTGCATTAACGTAGTCGTCAGGGACATTAGTAATAAGTGTAATCTAAAGGGAAGTAAATGAGTTGGTAATGAATTAGTAATGAGTGAGTTTGTAAATGAGTGAGTACCTTATCTCCAGGGTTAGAATCTTTTGGAACAACAAAAGTTATAGATAATTTCATTTCCTCAATATTTAAAGTATAATATGACGTTGGAACCGCGTCATATGGCAATTCAACTGGGATCTGCACTACTGGGCGCGTTCTATCGCACCCAACAGCCTCGACTTCCATCCTTCTGTTCAAACACCTGTTCAAACACCTGTACTTCTAATAACCTTGAAGATATTTTGGGCATAATGATGACTTATATTTGTTGGGTCAAAGAATCCGTGAACTATAAACATTTACTGAATTTATATAAAGAAAATGATGGAGATATTGAAGTAGTATCATCAATACCTTAAATTTAATTGGCTTAAATCCATGCCATCCTTATCTTGTGCGCTGTTATTGGGTTCACGTCCCTAATTAGCCCTATTGATTACTATATATAATAATACGATTTGAAGCAGGAGATTTTTAGCAAGTTATCGTCATTCCAACAATTTAGATTATTGTTCTGAATATTATTTAACGAGATTTATTTCACAGGTTGCAGTTGCAACTAGGAACCGCCTAAATCCACCATTGATAAAGATACTTGTTCGCCAGGATATCACAATGTCTGGCTATATTAAGGACTGTCTCCTGTCCGTAGCTAAAGGAGGCAGTGATAGCGTGTTAAAAGAGAAGAATCAGTCACCATTGAGATGGCTTATATTGGCATTAACTTGTATAATGATGATTGGAAATTATTACTCTTATGACATACCAGCGGCGTTGAATTCACAATTAGATGACTACATGGGTGATCCATCGGACTATGGGTCACTATTTGCTCTGTTATATACTGTTTATTCAGTACCTAATTGTTTTTTACCGTTTTTTGGTGGATATTTTATAGATACCTTAGGTGTGCGATTATGTTTATTAGTATTTGCCTCTTTCATCTGTATTGGTGCTGCGGTATTTGCATTTGGTGTATCAATCAAATCTTGGCCTGTAATGTTTTTAGGTAGAGTATTATTTGGTTTTGGAGGTGAAAGTCTTGGTGTTGGTAACTCAGCATTGTTATCTATGTGGTTCAAAGGAAAAGAACTTGCTTTTGCTTTTGGATTAAATTTATCTATCGCAAGACTTGGAAGTGTTATGAATAACTTAGTTAGTCCAGTTATAGCTGATGACATATCAATTCAATTTTCATTTTGGTTTGGATCAATATTATGTGGTGGTAGCATAGCTTGTGTATTATTTATTTCATTGGTTGATAGAACAGTTGATGGTCTTATTCAAGATAATAAGACCATTGTTCAGCCATTATTAACAAATGACGATCCTGATGAGGAACAAGTGTTGCTCATGCAAGATGCTGATAAATCAACTGATGATAAAAAAGAAGAAATTAAACCAACATTTAGGGATGTACTTACATTTCCTCATATATTCTGGGTGATCGTGGTGTCATGTGTGGTAGTGTATGGCTGCGTCCTTCCATTCAACAATATTGCTTCATCTTTATTGTTAGAGCGTAACTATTTCATTGAAAATCCAAGTGATTGCTATTTAACTATACCTAATCAATGCGAAAGCGATAGTAATCAACCTATTGACGCGTGTCCCACCTCTGATTGGTACCAGCCACCTTTACCTGTTAATATAACAATTGATGGCACTTATTACGACGAATTAAAGACCACTGATATTGACTGCACAGACACCAAGTGGAGTGATTCTGGTACATGTGGTTACTATTACTGTGATCGCCTAACTAAAGCACAACAACAATCAGCAACCATTATGTCTATTCCATATATTATTAGTGCTTGTTTATCACCATTTTTAGGTGCAGTTGTTGATAGAGTTGGTAAAAGAGCATTTGTTGCTGCTATTTCACCTGGTGTATTGATGATTGTTCACTCCTTTCTAGGTTTTTCTAGTGTTAGTCCAGTGGGTCCATTAGTAGGTCAAGGTCTTGCATATGCTGGCTTCGCTGCAGTTTTATGGCCTTCTATCCCTCTTGTTATTGACTCTAAGTTTACTGGGTTAGGATTTGGTATTACTACTGCAATACAAAATGCTGGTTTAGCTCTCTTCCCTATTATTATTGCAGTTATATACACGGATAGTAACGACAAATATATTCCAAATGACGAGGTATTCTTTGTATCACTTGCTGCATTAGGCTTTATTATTGGCTTATACTTGAACTATTATGATTACACACATAACTCAATTCTTAACGGTGTTCATAAACCAGCTCAAACCAATGATACTGTTACTTCACCTATTAATGGTGTAACAGAAAATGATACAGAAAAAGTTAAAATTTTCAGTGCTGGCAAAGAAATATAGAAGTAGATTATCGTCCTGTAAAAATAACTCGTAGATACATAC
>JACCDO011510711.1_pt1 | contig 15322 bp, 12 predicted proteins | sample 7446101 | NCBI WGS metagenome assembly JACCDO01 (sample SAMN15323440, study PRJNA562643) | freshwater metagenome | isolation source: river surface water | place: USA:Blue River Watershed | collected 2017-08-16
GCCTGCAACGCCTCCGCCGATTCGTTCAGCCGCAGCCGCCCGCGCTCGAGCATCGCCACACGGTCGCACAGCCGCTCCACCTCCTCGATGTCGTGCGACGACACCAGGACGGTCCACTCGCCCTGCGCCGACACGTCCAAAAGCCCGCGGATAAACTCGTCCCGCACCAGCGCATCCAGCCCGCTGAAGGGCTCATCCAGCACGAGCAGCTTCGGTCGGTAGGCGAGCGACGACACCAGCGCGGCCTTCATCAGCATGCCGCGCGAGAGCTGCCCGAGCTTCCGCTCCGCCGGCAGCCCGAGCTCCCGGCGCAGCCGAGCCTCGAGGTCGCGATCCCACGTCGGATAGAGCGGCCGGCAGAAAGCGAAGAACTGCGCCACCGTCATCCACAACGGCTGTTGTTGATTCTCGGATACGTAGCCGATCTGCGCCCACTCCCGCTCCCCGAGCCGCACCGACTCCACCCCCAGCACGCGCGCCGATCCCGCCGTCGGCCGCAGCAGGTTCATCAGCAGCTTGATCGTGGTCGTCTTGCCCGCGCCGTTGGCCCCGAGCAGCGCCGTCACGCTGCCGGCCGGCACCGCCAACGTCAGGTCGTGCACCGCCTCCAGCCCGCCAAATCGCCGCGCCAATCCCGCCGTCTCGATTGCGTTGTCCATAAAGTCGCGTCCTCCCGTCGCTCCCGCGCCGTCACCGGCCGCCCAGCTTCCGCCAGTGCGCCGCCACCGCCGCCTGCACGTCGTCCAGGCCCAGCCCGAGTTTCTTCGCCTCCACCACCAGCCGCTCCACCTCGTCGCCGAGCAGCTCCGTCTTCTCCTTCCGCCCGCCCGGCTCCCGCTCCGCCACCACGCTGCCCACCGCCGGCGTCGTCACCAGCACGCCTTCCGCCACCAGCGCCGCCACCACCTTGTGCGCCGTGTTCGGATTGATCCGCAGCTCCTGGCTCAGCACCCGGACCGACGGGAAACGCTCGCCCGGCCGCAGCTCCCCCGCGACGACCGCCTTCTTCACCGCAAAGAGAATCTGCTCCGCCACGGGATAGCCGGGTTTGAGTTCGATCGAGAACGGGAGCACGCTGTCCTACTTGCACTAGGACAGATAAGACAGCAAGGCGGAATCGGTTTTCCCGCCTTCCGCGCGCGTAACGTCCGCTCCGGCCGCGGTTTTTCCGCGGAAGTTTTTCCCGCTTTACCCTCTCCTCCGCGGCCTCCACAACCGCACCTCGTGGCCAAACCCAAGACGATCGGATCCGACGAAATCCACTCCGCGATCCAGCGGCTCGCCGACGCCATTGCCGCCCGCCATTCCGATGGCAAGCCCCTCCTCCTCCTCGGCATTGCCAACGGCGGCATCGAGCTCACCCGCCGCCTCACCACCCTGCTCGCCTCGCGCCGCCCACCCCTCGTTGTCCGCAGCGGCACCGTCGATATCTCCTTCCACCGCGACGACATCGGCCGCCACCCCATCCCCAAGGAATTCGCCCCCACGCAGATTCCCGGCGATGCCCACGGCGCCCAGGTCATCCTCGTCGACGACGTCCTCTTCTCCGGCCGCACACTCAAGGCCGCCCTCGACGAACTCTTCGACCACGGCCGCCCCAGCCTGGTCGAGCTCGCCATCCTGGTCGACCGCGGCGGCCGGCGCCTGCCTTTTGCCGCCGATTTCGTCGGCCTCACCCTCGCCCCGGCGCCCGACGAGAAAGTCGTCGTCACGCTCGATCCCACCGACTCCCGCCGCGATTCCATCCAGATCCGGCCGGCCGCTCGCAGCAACGCCCTCTAAACCCCGCGCCTCAGGCCTCCCGCCTCCTCTCCGATGCCCTGGACCCGCCGCCACCTGCTCACGATCGAGGAATTGTCCCTCGCCGAGATCGAGCAAATCCACTCCACCGCCGTCGCGTTCAAACGCACCTTGAAGCGGAGCGTGAAGAAGGTCCCCGCCCTGCGCGGCAAGACCATCGTCAACCTCTTCCTCGAGCCCAGCACGCGCACGCGCATGGCGTTCGACATGGCCGCCAAGCGCCTCAGCGCCGACGTCATCTCCCTCGACGGCGCCAGCTCCAGCACCACCAAGGGCGAGACCCTCCGCGACACCGCCGAGAACATCCAGGCGCTCCAGGCCGACATGATTGTCATCCGCCACGCCGCCGCCGGCTCGCCGCTGTATCTCTCCCGCATCCTCGACATCCCCGTGATCAACGCCGGCGACGGCGCCCACGAGCACCCCACGCAGGGCCTGCTCGATACGTTCACCATGATCGAGCACCTGGGCTCCCTCAAAGGCCGCAAGGTCGTCATCCTCGGCGACATCCTTTTCAGCCGCGTCGCCCGCTCCAACATCCACGCCCTCACCAAACTCGGCGCCGCCGTCACGCTCGTCGGTCCTTCCACCCTCGTGCCGCAGTCGTTCACCGCGCTCGGGGTCAGCGTCTCGCACGACCTCAAGTCCGCCCTCGCCGACGCCGAGGTCGTCATGCTCCTCCGCATCCAGCACGAGCGTCAGGCCGCCGGCCATTTCCCGTCGCTCGGCGAATACACGAGCATGTTCGGCCTCAACAAGACCCGCGCCTCCTGGCTCAACCCCAAGGCGATCATCATGCACCCGGGCCCCATCAACCGCGGCGTCGAAATCGACAGCGAACTCGCCGACGGCGAACGCAGCGTGATCCTCGAGCAGGTCACCAACGGCATCGCCGTCCGCATGGCCGTCCTTTACCTCTGCGCCGGCGGCCAGCCCGAACTCGTCACCCCGGTCGAATAATCGCGCCATGCCCTCCCTCTGGATCAAGAACGCCCGCGTCATCGACCCCGCCGCCAAACGCGACGAGGTGAGCGACCTCTACGTCGTCGACGGCCGGATCGCCGACTCCCTCCCCGCGGCCGCCCGGAAGCGCGTCCGCCAGATCGATGCCCGCGGCCAGATCGCCTGCCCCGGCCTCGTCGACATCCACGTTCACTTCCGCGAGCCCGGCCAGACGCACAAGGAGACGATCGCCACCGGCTCCCGCGCCGCCGCCGCCGGCGGCTTCACCACCGTGGTGATGATGCCCAACACGTCGCCCGTCGCCGACAACGCCGGCACCATCCAATACATGAAGGATGCCGCCGCACGCGACGCCGTCGTCCGCGTCCACCCGACCGGCTGCATCACCGTCGGCATGAAGGGCCAGGCCCTCGCTCCCATCGGTTCGCTGAAACGCGTCGGCGTCGTCGCCATCACCGACGACGGCGACTGCGTGCAGTCCAACGATCTGATGCGCCGCGCCGTCGAATACGCCCGCATGTTCGATCTCCCCGTCATGGACCACTGCCAGGACCACTCCATGACCGTCGGCGCCGTGATGAACGAAGGCATCGTCTCCACCCGCCTCGGCCTCCGCGGCTGGCCCAACGCCGCCGAGGACCTCATCGTCGCGCGCAACGTCATCCTCTCCGAATACACCGGCGCGCACATCCATCTGCAGCACATCTCATCGCGCTTCTCGGTCGATATCATCCGCCGCGCCAAACAACGCGGCGCCCGCATCACCGCCGAGGCCACGCCGCACCACATCGCGCTCACCGACGAGGCGCTCGCGACCTACGACACCAACTTCAAGATGAACCCGCCGCTGCGCACCGAGGAGGATCGCCGCGCGCTCATCGCCGGCCTCCGCGACGGCACGCTCGATATCATCGCCACCGACCACGCGCCGCACACCGATTACGAGAAGGACAAGGAGTTCGATTTCGCGCCCAACGGCATCCTCGGTCTCGAGACCGCCCTGCCCGTCACCCTCGACGTTCTCGTGCGGCAGAACAAATTCAAGCTGCCCTACGTCGTCGACCTCATGACCCGCCGCCCGGCCAACGTCCTGAATCTCCCCGGCGGCACGCTCGCCACCGGCGCCGAAGCGGACATCTGCCTCTTCGATCCCGAGGAGAAATGGCGCTACGATGCCAAGGCCGGCTTCAGCAAATCCAGCAATTCTCCCTGGCACGGCCAGACGCTCACCGGCCGCGTGAAGACCACCATCGTCGCCGGCCGCTTGGTGTTCGCCAACGGTCGCATCGCCTGAGGCGCGCCCTCGCCCGGCCGCCCGCATGCCCGCCGAGCTCCTCAAAAACGCGGCCGTCGCCAGCCAGATCTTCCTGGTCGGCGCCGGCCTCGTGCTGCTCTGGCGCCTGTTTCTCTCTCCCGCCGCCCGCGCCGCCGCGACTCCCCCCGCGCTGCCCGTGCTGGATACGCCGGCGATCGACGGCATCCGCTACATCCTCCACGGCATCGCCGCCGGCTTCATCGCCAGCTTTCTCGTCGGGCTCCTCGCCAAACCGCTCGGCTGGCAGGGCGACGGGCTCACCATTGCCGCCACCGCCGCGCTCCACGGCGGCGCGCTGATCGGCTTCGCCCTCTACCACGTCTTCCATCCCGCCCCCGCCGCCGCACCGCGCCGGGAATCCCTCCGCACCGGCCTCATCACCGGCGCCGCGACGTTCGTGATGGCCATGCCCCTCGTGTTCGCGATCAACCTCGCGTGGCTCGGGCTGCTGAAACTCGCGGGCGTCTCCGTCGCACGGCAGCACGCGGTCGAACTGGTCACGCGTCTCACCGGCTCGGGATGGTTTTTCGTGTTCGTCGCGTCCGCCGTCATCTTCGCCCCCGCGACCGAAGAGCTTCTGTTCCGCGGCGGACTCTTCCGCCTGCTCCGCGGCCGGCTGCCGCGCTGGATCGCCTTCGTGGCCCCGTCGTTGCTCTTTGCCGCGATCCATTTCCACGTGCCGAGCTTCGTGCCACTCGCCGCCCTCGGCATGATCTTCTCGTTCGCCTACGAACGCACCGGCCGCATCGCCACGCCGATCGTCGCCCACGCCCTTTTCAACTTCAACAACCTGCTCATGGTCCTCGCCGGCGCCGACCAGTGACCATGCACCCGCTGAGCCAGAAGACCTCCGATTCCGTCGCCGCCCTCGGCGAGGAACGGCTGATCGCCGGCATCCGCCGCTGGCTCGGCAACGCCTCCCCGCGTGCCCCTTTCGGCATCGGCGACGACTGTGCCGTCCTGCCCGCCTCGCCGGGCCCGCAGCTGATCACGGTCGACCCCGTCATCTTCGGCCGCCACTTCGACGCCTCCGTCCCGCCGCGCGCAGTCGGCGCCAAGCTCCTCAAGCGCAACCTGAGCGACCTCGCCGCCATGGGCGGTGCGCCGACCGCCGCCGTGCTCGCCCTCACGCTCGACGCCCGCACCAGCACGCGTTGGCTCGAACAGTTCTACCGCGGCCTCGCCGCCTGCGCCCGGCGCTTCCGCGTTCCCATCGTCGGCGGCGATGTCGCCCAGGCCGACGGCGTCGTCGCCGCCAGCCTCACCCTCCTCGGCCGGGCCGTGGGCCCACGCGTGCTCACCCGCACCGGCGCCCGACCCGGCGACCACATCTACGTGACCGGCACCCTCGGCGGAAGCCTCGCATCCGGCCACCATCACCGCTTCACGCCCCGTCTCGAACAAGGCGCCTGGCTCGCCGCGCGCCGCGAGGTCCGGGCGATGATGGATGTCAGTGACGGCGTCGCGAAGGATCTCCACGCCCTCACCCCCGCCCACGCCGAGCCCGCACTCCTGGCCACGGCCATTCCACGGCGCGCCGGGTGCGACCTCGGCGCTGCCCTGTCGGACGGCGAGGATTACGAACTCCTCTGCATCGTCGACCGCGACGCAGACCAGAGCCAACTGCAACGCGCTTGGCGACGCACCTTTCCCCGCCTGCCGCTCGCCGCCATCGGCACCTTCGTGCCCCGCGGAAAACGCCCGCCCGGTGCGGTGGATCTTTCCACCTACCGCGGCTACGAACACCTCCGCCCCGGAGCGCGATGAGTGTCTTCGACCGCCTGCGCATCGGTGTCATCACCTCGTCCGCCGAGGAGTCGCGTGCACTCGCGGCCGAGTTTGCCGCTGCGCTCCCTCCCGACACCACGCTCGCCCTCCACGGCAATCTCGGCGTCGGCAAAACGACCTTCGTCCAGGGCCTCGCCCGCGGGCTGGGTATCCGCGATGCGGTGACGAGCCCCACGTTCAACATCTTCACGCTGCACCGCGGTCCCACCAACCTGCTCCACCTCGACGCCTACCGCCTTGAGAGTGCGCAGCAGGTCGAGGATCTGCTCCTCGCCGATTTCCTCGAGTCGCCGTGGTGCCTCGCCGTCGAGTGGCCGGAGAAAATCGCCGACTGGCTGCCCGCCGACACGCGGCACCTCGAACTCGGCATCACCGCCGACGAGCGGCACACGATCCGACTTCGGGCGTAAAAAAAAGCCGCGCGGTTCTGCACCGCGCGGCTCGAAAGGTCGGGAATCCCGGCCGGAGTTACTCGGCCTTCTTTTCTTCCGTCGCCGGAGCGTCGGGAGCGACCGCGGGCGTTTCCGCCACCGGGGTCTCCGCCGCCGGAGCCACGTCGGCCTCCGCGGGAGCAGCCTCGGCCGCCGCAGCCGGCGCCTCGGTCGCTTCAGGAGCCGCCGGAGCTTCGGTCGCAGCGGGAGCTTCCGCCGTCGCCGGCGCTTCCGGGAAGTTCTCGGGATCGTGCTCCTCGTTCTCGATCTCCTTCTTGCGCGCCTCGACCATCGGCGGCGGCGCGAAGAGCCGGCCGTCGATGAACTCGGTCACGTAGCCTTCGCGCACGAGCCACATCAGATCGCCCTGCATGCGGGAGATGCGCGCGCGATCATCGATCGAGAGAGTGCTCTCGGGCTTCGCTGCCTCGGCGGCGGGCGCCGGCGCGGCCTCGGGGACCGCCGGTGCAGCCGCGTCCGCCGGAGCGGCGGGAGCAGCTTCGACCGGAGCCGGCGCGGGCGCCGGCGTGGCGTTCGAGATGCCGAGGAACTTGGCCGAAAGTTCGCTCTGACGGATCATCGGGTGCGCCTCGATGAACGAGATCAGCGACCCGATGCTGTCGGAGAACGTCTGACCGGGAATGCGGAATTTCCGCTTCACCGCGCAGACATAGGACACGCCCTTCGAACCCTTCTTGAAGATGGTGAAGTGCTCGCGCCGCAGCCGGCCGCGGAGGGCGTTGGCCGTATCCAGCGGGAAACGACGCTGCCGCTCGAGCGCGCCCTCGACCGCCCGCTTCACCTCGCCCGGAGGCATCGTGTCGAGGATCTTGCCGTGGAAACGCGCGCCTTCGACGGTGCGCACCACCTTGTCGCGGGCGTGGGTGAGAAGATGCAGGCGGGCGTCCTCGAGCGTGTCGAAGACCGGGATGGTCGACTTCGCCTCGGCGGCCGGAGCCGCCTCTTCCACGGCCGGCGCACCTTCCGCAGCGGGAGTCGCGGGTTCGACGGGAGCGGGCGCAGGCGCCGCGGGCTTGCCGGAGAGTTTCCACGTGTAGCGCGTGGTCTTCTTCATCTTGGCCAGCCATTGGTTCACGATCTCCGGATCACGCACCGTCTCGATCCGGGTGCGGAACGCATCCAGCGACATCCGCGAGGCGATCTTCGCCGCGTAGTGCTGCTGCACGATCTGGTTGTAGCGGTGATAATTCGGCGGCCCGAGCAGTTCGCCCGTGATCCCGCACTTGTTGATCACTTGGAAATTTCCCTTCGGCGGATCGACCTCCACCTCGGCGGTCTCGAAAAACTTGTCGAGGTGACGGCCCAGCACGTGTGCCACCGCCGCCTCATCGCTTTCGAACGGCACGCCGTCCGGCACGGAGATATGGAAGACCGGCTTCGGCTTCGCCACCGGGGCCGCAGCCGCCGCGCCGTCGGGAGCCGGCCGCGCGGAGCTTTCCTGCGGCTTGTGCCCAAGCACGACGACGAAACGGTCGTTCTTCGCCACCACCGTGCGCGCGATCTCGAAGAGCTCCACCGTGCGGCAGGACTTCCGGATCGTCTGCACCAGCGTGTTGAAACTGGTGTCCTCGGGATAGAACGTGACCGTGTAGAACGGGCTCTCGTAGGGACCGCGGTCAAAGCCACCGCGGCCGCCCGGGCCGCCCTGACCGAAACGCTGGCCACGGTCGCCGCCGCCGCCGTAGCCGCCGCCATCGCGGCGCGGACCACGGAAACCGCCACCCGGACCGTCGCGCCGCGGACCGCGATCGCCGCCCAACTCGCGCCGCTCGCCGCCACCGGCACCGCCCTCGCGCGTCGGAGCCGCACCCGGGCCTGCATCGCCACCCGGCCCCGCCGGACGCCGGAAGGTGCGCCGGTCGCGATTGGCCGGGCCGCCCGCACCGCCGCCGTCACGACGATCGTCGCGCCGCGGACGCTCCCCGCCCTCGCGGTCCCGCCGGTCGGAAGCCGCGGGTTTCTCCTGAGTCCATTGGGTGCCGAAGCTGAAGCCCTGCAGTTGGCTCAGGTCGAGTTTGTTGAAATCCGCAGGCGGATTCTCCTTGGGAGCGTTATCGTCCATTTTCGGGAAAGCGGGTTGTGCCCCGCGAGTTTGCTAGTGTGCGTGATGCGCAGTCCAAAATCGGTCGTAAGTGTCCACGCCGGGCGGGCGCAGTGGCAAGCAGTTTCCCGGCCAGCGGTCCCTTTGATCCTCCCAGCCGCACCGCCGCGGAAATTTCCCCCGGGCCGCCGCCACCACCGCGGACTCAGGGCAGCACGTAGATTTCGACCAGCGCCTCGCCCGTGCCCCCATCCGCACTCGAAATCTGGGTCGTGTAGGGCCCCGGCTCGACCGTGACCACCATCGCGCTGTCCGCGCTGCCATTGGGCAGGGCAAACGCCGAAACCCGCGCCGCCGTCGACGACCGGTCGTAGGCCAGTCCCCCGGTCGTCCAACCGGAATTCGTCTGGATCAGTCGCGGGCTGCCCCCCGGTGCGGCCTGCGCAAACAAGGACAGCACCGGCCTCGCCAGCGTGTTCGTCACGCCGAACTGCGCCAGGCCCGGCCCCACCCCGCGCAACAGCAGCCGCGTCGGGCCGGTGCCGCCGACGACAAAGCCGGCAATCAGGGCGTTTTCGCCGCTGCCCGCCATACTGCGCGTGGAGAGATTCATCAGCCGCGCCGGCGCGCCGGCGATCGCATCGTAGGCCTCGACGAGCACCACGCCGCCGCGATTGTCGACGCTCGACGCGTGCGCGGAATAGAGGCCCGACACCAGCGGCAGCAGCAACGCCGCATCCCGGCTGCCGGCCGGCAGCCGAAACGCACCGACCGCTTCCGAGGCGTCCGCAATGCCGAAGTTGAAGGTCTGCTCCGAGCCCACCGCTTCGCCCCAATTGTCGTTGGCGCCTCGCGGCAGCGGGTTGCTGCCGGAGAACAACTGCAGCCGCGGATCCGGCATGAATCCGCCCAGGCCAAACTCGGCCAGCGTGGGCCCGACCGCGCGCACCAGGTGCGCCCGCAAACCGACCGCCTCCACGAAGAACCCCACGATCAAAGTCCGGTCCCCCGCCACCGCGGCACGCGTCGCGAGATTCACGAGCCTTCCGCCGCCGGTGGCCGGCGCCGCGACACCCCGCCGCGTAGCCCCGGCCTGAAACGCCGGCCAACTCGAAGCCGCCGAAAGGGGCGAACCGTTGCCCGCGATCTTGTAGAGATTCCCGTCCAACGAGCCCACGTAGATCGCGCCGTCGGGCGCCACGAGCGGAGACGACTCGATGCCGTCGTCCTGCCCCGATTGATCCGCCACGAACGTCCAACGGATGCTGCCGTTGGCCGGATCGAGCGCACGCACGATATTGTCGTCGCCCCCGTAGATGACCATCCCGTCGCCCCGCACCGCCGGCGACGAGATCGTCGTCACGCCGATGCGCGAAATCCACTTCGGCGGATCCTGGTCGCGGGCATTCGGGTTGAAGGCATAGAAATTACCGTCGCTCGAGGGCACGTAGATCGTGCCGTCGGCGCCCAGCGCGGCGGATGCGTCGATCGCGCCGTTGGTGAAATACTCCCAGCGCCGCGTGCCGTTTTCGTGGATCGCGTAGAAGCGCTGGTCGTTCGATCCGATGTAGACGGTCCCGTCGCTGCCGATCGCCGGCGAGGCATAGATCTGCCCGCCGGTCGCAAACCGCCACCGCTCCGTCCCGTCCGGCCGCACCGCGTAGACCGAACGATCGGTCGAGCCGACAAAGATCGTGCCGTCGCCGCCCACCGCCGGCGCGCCCCAGATCGCCGCGCCGGTGGGAAACGACCACCGCAACGCACCGTCGGTCGAGACCGCATAAAGCCGGCCGTCGCCGCTGCCGAAATAGATCGTGCCGCCGTCCGGCGCGAACGCCGCCGAGCTGCTGACAAATCCGCCGGTCCGCACCGTCCACTTGATGCGCGTCTCGTTCACGCCCGGCCGCAGCGCGTAGAACAAGCCATCCACGCAGCCCACGTAGATTGTGCCGTCCGGCCCCACCATCGGCGAGGCATCGACCGGCTGCGTGAAACTCTGCTCCCACAGCCGTTCCCCGGCAGGCGTGAGTGCCGCCAGCAGACCACGCCGGCTGCCGGTTTCGACGCCGACGTAGATGGCCGTGCCGGCCGGGTTCAGCGCGGGGGAGGACAGCGTGATGTATCCCCCGACGCGATACCGCCATACCTCGCGGGTCTCGGTCTGCGCCGCAAGGTTTACGGCCCCGCCGCCGAACGCCGCCAGGAGCAGACAATACCGCAGCCAGTGTCCGAAAACTGATCCTGATTTTTGCAGGCGGTGCTCGAATCACGCCTCGCCGGGCAACACAAGGCGGAAGCTCGTCCCGCGCTCGTCGCTCCGGACCAGCTCAAGCCTGCCCCCGGCCTGCAGCGCGAGCTGGTAACTTAGGGCCAGCCCCACGCCGCTGCCCCCCGGCTTCCCGCTCGTGCAGGGCTGAAACAGCCGCGCCCGCACCGCCGCCGGCAACCCGCGGCCGTTGTCCGTCACTTCAAAATCGACGCCCCCGTCGCTCCGGCGCGTCCCGGTCACGCCCACCGCGCCCCCGGCTCCGACCGCCTCGCACGCATTCTGCACCAGATTGCGGAGCACGAGCAGCGCCAGGTTTGCGGTCCGACCTTCGACGTTCACGTCGTCCGGCCCCGCGGCCTGAAACGTCACGCCACCCGCGCGCGCCTCCGCCGCGACCTTCTGGGTGAGCAACTCCGCGATCTCCGCCGCCGTCAGCCGGAAGTGCGCCCCATGCTGCTCGTCGCGCAAAACGCCCACGACGTCGTTCACCATCGTGCGCAACCGCCGCGTGAGCTCCGAAGCCGCCGCGAGTTCCCCGCCGCTCCGCCCGTCCGTATCGCCCTGGCCCGCCACGATCGTCTCGAGGCCCGCGATCGGCGTCTTGAGCTCGTGCATCAGATGCGCGGTCACGGCGCCGAGCGCCGAGGTCTTGGCGGCCAGCACGAGTTCGCGATTCGCGCGCAGCAGGTCCTCGCTGCGACTGCGCAATTCGCGGTTCGCGTTGTCCAACCGGCGGAACGCCCAGGCCATCGCGCCCACGATCACCAGCGAGCCTGCCAGCCACGCCACACCGGCCGTGAACCAGAGCCGCCGGTCATGCCGCGCCAATTCCGCCCGCTCCTCGTCGCCCCGCAGCCAGAATTGCGCGGCGCCCAACACCGGCGCGTCGCTGCGCCGCCGCAGCGGCACCCAGGCTTCGATCAGCCGCACGTCGTCGCCCACCGGCTCCACAAAGGCCAGTTCCGCCTCGGCCGAGCGGAGATGCAGGCGCACATCGGCTTCGCCCGCGAGCGCCCGGCGGATCGCTCCCGGCGCCTGTGCCGGCGGGTCGCCGAGGATACCGTCCGCTCCCACCACGTCGCCGCGCACATCGAAGACCCGCACGCCGAGCACCCCGCCGTAGCGGATCGCCTTGAGCACCGCGATCCGGATCGCTCCGGGGACCTCCCCCGGATCCGTGCCCGTCTCCGCGGCAAACAGGTTCAGCTGCATCGTCGCCAGCGCCTCGAGCCGCCCCGCTTCCCGTTGCAGAATCTGCCGACTCAGATCGTCGCGCTGCTGCCACGTGACCACGCCCACCACCGCGCCGAAGACCCCGAGCGTCAACGCCACCACTACGGCCGGGGTGAACCGGCCGGGTGTCACCGTGGCAGGGGCATCGGGCATCGCGGGAAAACACTCATTTTTCCCAGCTCCAGCGCAGCCCTAGCAAGCCTTCGTTCACCCGGTAGGACGCGAGCAGGTCGTTCGACCGGCTGCGCTCCCACCCGTATTCGCCCAGCACGGTCCAGCGCCGCGTGAGTTTCCGCTCGGCCCGCAGGCCTGCGGAGTATTCGTCCTTCACCCGCATCGCCGGACGCAGGCCGAGGCCGACCGTCTGCACGCCGAATTCAATGCGCGTGGCCGTCGCACTGAGCCGCACCAGCCACTGCTCCGTCTTCCACTCGACTTCCTGATCCGCGCGGAGCTCCCGGTAATTGAAGTAACCCGAGCCGTTGTCCCGGTAGTGCAGCAGCGCCACCCGCGTATTGGTCCGCCAGCGTTTGGCGGCGTCCCACACCGCGTCGACGCGCGCCTGCACTTCCTGTTCCGCGATCTTGAGGACCGTGCCCGCGAGTTCGCGTCCCGCAGCCGAATACCGTGCCCGCCGGTCGAAATTCCGCCAGCGCCGCAACGCCCCCACCCGAACTTCCAACCGCTCGCTGTGGATCCAGCCGAGCCAGACGTTGCCCTCGCCCACGGTCCCGTCATTCGCGCCGTCGTCGTAGCGCTTCCGATCCCCGAGCGCCTGCGCCTCCAGCCAGAAGGACCGCGCGAGATTCCAGCGGACCTGCGGCCCGAGCATCGCCCCTTTCACCCGCAACTCCGCGACACTCCGCTCCACATCCGTATCCGAAACGTCGAACACATCGTGCGCGTGATACCCCGTTACCGGCAGCCCGAGGCGGACCTTGTCCCCCAGCCACCATCCCACCTCGGCCCGACTCCAAGCTTGGCTGAGATCGCGCACCACGTCGCCGGAAAAGAAATGCGTCCGCTCGCCGCTCGCGAAATACGAGAATTCCAGCGGCCCTGTCGGCAGCCGCAGCAACACCAGCTCCGCCACGCCGCGTGCAAAGGTGCTTCGTTCCTCGCCGGCATGGCTGAGCAGCAGGTTGTCCTTGTAGCCGAACGCGGCGTCGAACGACGCCGACGCGCTCCACGTCGTCCGGCCCGCGAGCAATTTCGCCAGCTCCTCGTCGGCGGCTTCACCGGCACTTCCGGTCGCGGCGCGGCATCCGCCCACGACGCCGCCCAACGCGATGCACGCGCGGAACGCAGGAGCGAGGTTTCGAAGCCGGAGGAACACGGGGGAGGCGGAAAAAGCGCGGGACACTGAGGCGTCCGACCAAGACGCACAAGTCATGTTCAAGGTCGGACGCAGCGAAAAAAAAGGACGGTCGCTCATCGCGACCGCCCTTTGACTGACATTACGCCGAAGTGTATTACGCCAAAAAATTATCGCTTCGGCCCGGCATTCTGCCGCTGCCGACGCTGCTCGTCGCGGATCTGCTTGTGCAGCGCGCCCTGCTGGGCCTCGAACTGCTTCATCTGCGACTCCATCCGCTCCTTGATCGCCTTCTTCTCCTCGTCCGTCGCGTCCCGCAGCTTCTTCGCCAGCTCGTCGTGATTGGCGATCATCGCATCACGGTTCTGCTGCAGCTGCCGCATCAGGTCCTGCAGGCTCGTCCCGCCAGGCCCCTTCTTCGCACTCTCCTTCACCGCCGCCGCAGCCGCGGCCTTGGCATCGCCCACGGAGGCTTGGGCCAGACCCACGCTCGGGAGGAGCGCAAGGATCGCGACGGCGATCACCGGTTGGGCCGATTTAAGGAGACGCATGACTCCTTCCCGTTTGCAATCGCCGTGCCAACCCCAGCCACCACGATCAACTCTCGCATACACAGTGATTTACCCTACTGAACCTTCAGGCGGTGACGCCGATGATCTTGGGGAAATTCTCCCAAACCGTCATCGCAACGCGGTCTATTCCCCAGCCGCCGTCCCCTCTTCCGCCTTACCGGTTCCGCCCTTTCCTTTCAGCCGGTAGCGCACGACATCGCGGGAGACGCCCAGCAAGCGCGCCGCCGCCGAGACATTGCCCTGCGCCTGCCGGACCGCGCGCTCCACCATCTCATCAATCGCCGTCTCCAAGGAAAAGCCCGCCTCCGGAAACACAAAATCCGCGCGCAGCCACGCGCTGCCGCCCGCCGCAGCGTTGCCGCGCTCGAGATGGGCAAACGCCAGCCCGTCGTCCCCGCCAAACACGACCGCGCGTTCGATCTCATGCGCCAGCTCGCGCACGTTGCCGGGCCAGCGGTGGGCGAGCAGCCGCGCGCGGCCTTCGGCGGGAATCGGCGTCGGCTTCAGGCCGTAGCGCCGGCTCACGCGCACCAGCAGTTCTTCCGCGAGCACCACGATGTCGTTGCCGCGCTCGCGCAGAGGCGGCAGCCGCACGCGAAAAAGGTCCAGGCGGTGCAGCAGGTCCGCGCGGAACTTTCCCTCCCGCACCAGCGTGCCGAGATCGGCATTCGTCGCGGCAATGATCCGCGCATCGACCGGCGTCGGCCGCGAGGCTCCCACGCGCCGCAGCACCTGATCCTCGATCGCCGTGAGGAGTTTGGCCTGCAGCGGCAACGCGAGGCTCGGCAGTTCATCGAGAAACAACGTGCCGCCGTCCGCCGCCTCCATGAGTCCGATGCGCGCTGCCTTTGCATCCGTAAACGCGCCGCGCTCATGCCCGAACAACTCCGCCTCCGCCAACGCATCCGGCAGCGCGGAGCAGTTGAGCTCCACCAGCGCCTCGTCCGCGCGGGGGCCATTGCGATGGATCCAGCGCGCGATCGCGGTCTTGCCGGTGCCGGTCTCCCCCTCGATCAGCACGGGCGGCAGCGCGCCGCTCAGACGCCGGTCCGCGGCGGTGATCTTTGCGAGTTGGTCGCGCACGCCCGCCAGGCTCTGGCCGAAGACGAGCTCCGTGTCCTGGCCGCGCCGGAATTCATCCGCGCGCTTCGATTGGCGGATCTTCCGCGCCTGCACGAAACGCAGCGGCAGCTCCTCCGGATCGAAGGGTTTCACGAGATAATCCGCCGCCCCGGACCGCAAGGCCTCCACCGCACCGGCGACGCCGCCTTCCGCCGTCATGACGATCACCGTCGTCGTCGGCGCGAACAGCTTGTCGCGCAGCAGATCCGTGCCCCGGCCGTCGGGCAGATTCACATCGATCACCGCCGCCTCGAACGATAGCCCCGCCAGCGCCTGACGCGCGGCCGCGACGGAATTCACCGCCGTCACCTCCGCGCCTTCCTGCTCGAGGAACCCCGCGAGCCGCTTGCGCAGCAGCAGGTCGTCGTCGAGCAGCAGGACGTTGATTCCGGCGAGCGGAGATTTGGCCATGGCCCGGATGAGTGTGCCGCCGCCGGGAGTTTGCTCCACAA